>BNJU01003420.1_pt1 | contig 204242 bp, 235 predicted proteins | sample 8539281 | NCBI WGS metagenome assembly BNJU01 (sample SAMD00202456, study PRJDB9452) | human saliva metagenome | isolation source: human saliva | place: Japan | reverse complement strand
AAACCTACTGTCTGGAGTTGGCTAAGAGTCAAACAAAATGAGTTTTCGAACATAAAAAAACGCTTGGACTGGTACTGCACCCATAAAATGAGACACAAGAAAACACTCCTGTTGAATTCTGGTAAACTAGAAACAGGAGTGTTTTGTTATGGTCAAAAAAGCCTATTCAGTAGAAACTAAGCTAGCCTGTATCGAAATGAAAAAGGTGGGTAAATCAAATAAGGTTATCATGGATACCCTCGGTATCAAAAATGCTAGTCAGGTGAAGACCTGGTGGCGATGGTATCAGAATGATGAATTGTACTGTTTCCACCAACCTGTGGGGAAACAATATACTTATGGTAAAGGAATGAAGCAGTTATCTGAAGTGGAAAAGTATCAGAGCTTGGTAAGAGAATCGACAAAGTAAGTCTTATCAAGCTAGTGGAAGAGTAGAAGAAAACGTGCCCTGTATCTATTATTTTAGAGTGTTTCGGTGTCAAACGGTCGACCTTTTATCGCTGGAAACAGTAGTGTAAGAATTCTCAGAAAAGAGACGACATAGCAGACAAAATCGAACAACTCTGTATAGAAAATCACTTTATTTATGGCTATCGAACCATCACTCGCTTGCTCAAGAAAATTCATAGTCCTGTCGTTAATCAGAAGAAAGTTTATCGTATTATGAAGGAGAGTGGATGGCTCTGTCGGACACGTCCCAAGAAAGTACCAAATCTAGGTAAAACTTACCATGTAACAGACAATAGGCTGGATCGTGATTTTCAGGCAGACAAGCCTATGGAGAAGCTTGTCACAGACATCACCTACCTCTACTTTGGAAACTGTAGACTTTATCTATCTTCAATCATGCTTCCTAAGTGGAGAAACTTAACCAAAGATAATATAACAGATATTGTTAAAAATCACATCATATTTTATAATGAAACTAGAATTCAACGAAAAATTAAATGGTCAGTCTCCTGTAGAGTACAGAAAACTGGTCGCATGAGAGTTTTTTCTTGTCCCATTATTGGGGTGAGTGCCTTTCTTGTCCAAGTATTTTCTTGTATATTACGGCTGAGTTGCTAAATGAGTGTATAGAAAAAGGAATCGCGAGATTCCTTTTCATTTTTTAGAATGGCAATTTACCTGCAAAGGCACCCATTGATTTTTTAGTCGCTTCGTCAATTTGTCCAAGAGCATCGTTAAGTGCTTGAACAGTCATATCTTGAAGTGTTTCCACATCATCAGGATCCACAACAGCATCAGCGAAAGTGATGTTAACCACTTTTTTGTCCCCAGTTAATTCAGCAACGACCAAGTCTTGTGCTGATTTTCCAGTGAAGGTTGTAGCAGCCAACTCAGCTTGGCTTTTTTCCATTTGTTTCTGAAGCTTTTGAGCTTGCTTCATCATGTTTTGCATGTTCATCATAATGTTTTCTAGATTCCTTTCATATCAAGGGGTTAGCCCTTGTTTCTTAAATTTTACTGCCCACTTCTGCCCAGAAATGAGTAGTATAAAAATCTTAACTATTATACCATGTTTAGCTTGATTAACAAAGTGAGAGAGGGCCAAAGAGAATCTGGTATTATAGGGGAGTTCAGTCTATTTAGAACGAAGTTATCAAGAGGTTCTAGCAAAAAAACTATCGGACCGATTACAAAAACAAGAAATCTTTTAAATTGTAAGACTTGTTAAAAATAGTGTACAATGGTTTATTGTTAATCCAGTCAAAAATTCGATTGGAGATAGAAAAAGGAAAGAGAAGATGACAATGAAAAAAAGCAATATTTTAGGGATTTTTGTAGGACTATTTTTAGGGCTGGTTACAGTCTTAGGAATGAGCCTATTTACCTTTATTAATTTAAAATTTAACTCTGTTTATTATGCTCAGCATATCCCTCATAAGGAGGGGACAGATCCGGACGTCATTATGTTGATGGAGAATATGGGTTGGGCCTATACACCGGAAATAGAAGGTATTAGCTACGATGATGATGGGTCGTATTCTATAACTAGAGAAAAAGGAACTAAAACGTCTGTATTAGATCTTACAGGTGATACTCTATTTTTTCATTCCGAATCAAATGATAGGTATCTTCTTAATCGTAATTTTTCTGTCCAACATGCTTTTGACAAACGTTATCATACTATTAAATATAATCAACGAAAAGTCCAAAAAGAAATTAGAGAAACTGTTCAACCTGTGATTGATGCTCAACCAAAACCATTAATTAATCTTCAGTGGTTGTTTAATTTAATCTATCAAAGTAGGTTTAATTAGAGAATAAGATAGCATAGAAGTGTTTTGTAGGAACTCTTGCCTTTGCTATTTGAAAGTAGTTTAGGTTGAGTGAAATAGTTGGGAGAGTAGTTCGATATAATAGGTCTATTTCCTGGCTATCCATGACGGCTAACCTTTGAAAACACCTCATTTTTATGCTACTATGAAAGTTATGAAAAAACAGTTACAAGGCTTGACGCAGGTGGAGGTCAAGCGGCGGATAGATGCCGGTAAAACAAATCATTTTAAAGCAAAAACTGGCTCCAGCAACTGGGAGATTTTTAGACGTAATGTCTTTAACTCCTTTAATATGCTCAATTTTGCTATTTTTGTGGCCTTGATTGCTGTTCAGGCTTGGTCGAATCTCTTTTTCTTCGGAATCATTGTGCTTAATGCCTTTACGGGGATGATGACAGAGTTGCGTGCCCGTCGCATGATTGATAAGCTCAATCTCATGAATAAGGATCAGATCCGTGTGGTGCGTGATGGCGAGGTGACTTCTATTGATCCTCAGGATATTGTCTTGGATGATATTATGCTTTTGTCTGCGGGTGAACAGGTGCCTAGTGATGCCGTGGTTGTTGATGGGATGGCTGAGCTCAACGAGGCTATGCTGACGGGCGAGAGTGACCTTATTCTCAAGAAGGATGGGAAGGAGTTGCTCTCGGGGTCTTATCTTGTGAGTGGTCAGGTTTATGCTAAGGTTATTAACGTAGCTGAGGACAATTATGCCAATAAGCTCATGCTAGAGGCCAAGACGCATAAGCCAATCGTGTCACGTATCCTCTATAATATGGATAAGATTGCTAAGTTTACGGGCAAGATTGTGATACCGTTTGGGCTTGCGCTCTTTTTTGAGGCTTACTTGATTAAACAGCTCTCCCTTCAAGAGTCGGTAGTTACCAGTTCGACAGCCCTTCTGGGAATGTTGCCTAAGGGGATTGCCCTTTTGACAATTACCTCTCTTTTGACGGCCGTTATTAAGCTTGGAATGAAACATATCCTGGTGCAGGAGATGTACTCTGTCGAAACCTTGGCGCGTGTCGATGTGCTTTGTTTAGATAAGACAGGTACAATTACGCAGGGAAAGATGACCGTCAAGGGTCTGAAACTACTATCAGAGCGTTTCACTAAAGAGGAGTTGGAGCGCTTGCTTGCGGCCTATATGCAGCATAGCAAGGACAACAATGCAACGGCTCAGGCGATTCGAAATGCCTATGAAGGTCTGGAGCATCACTATCAGGTAGGGGATATTATTCCATTTTCAAGTGATCGTAAATGGGGTGCTATGAGCATTGATGGAATCGGAACTCTCTCTTTTTGGGAGCACCTGAGATGCTTCTTAAGGAAAATCCAAAAGCAGTCGATCAGGCGCAGGCTCGTGGTTCTCGTGTTTTGATTTTGGCATGGAGTCAGTCAGCGGTTGATACAGAGACTATGAGTTTGCCGAATGACGTTGAAGGCTTGACCTTGCTTGAAATTGCCGATCCTATTCGTGAGGATGCTGCAGAAACTTTGGAATACCTACGTTCAGAAGATGTGACGCTTAAGATTATTTCTGGTGACAATCCTGTGACGGTTTCTCATATTGCCCACCAGGCTGGTTTTGCGGATTATCAAAGCTATATTGACTGTTCTAAGGTCAGTGATGAGGAGTTGGAGGCTTTGGCTGAAGATACGGCAATCTTTGGCCGCGTATCTCCACATCAGAAGAAGTTGTTAATCCAAACGCTTAATGCCAACGGGCATACCACAGCTATGACTGGTGATGGTGTCAACGATATCTTGGCACTACGTGAAGCGGACTGTTCGATTGTTATGGCTGAAGGGGATCCCGCTACTCGTCAGATTGCCAACTTGGTGCTTATGGATTCTGAGTTTAAGGATATTCCTGAAATTCTATTTGAGGGACGTCGTGTGGTTAATAATATTGCCCACATTGCACCTATTTTCCTCATTAAAACGGTTTATTCCTTCCTTTGGGACTTATCTGTATTGCCAGTATTGTTTTTGGAAAGGCAGAGTACCTCTTGGTCTTCCCATTCATTCAGGTTCAGATGACTTTAGCGGGGCAATTTATCGAGGGTCTTCCACCATTTATTTTGACCTTCGAACGTAATATTCGACCTGTTGAGAAACATTTCCTCAGACGTTCGCTCCAGTTGTCTATTCCTAATGCCTTGATGCTGGTTATCAGTGTTCTTATTTTCCATCTATCACAGGTCTATCTTGGCATGAGCAATACGGACATGCTGACGCTGTCTTACTATATGATGGGATCAACGGGTGTTCTTGCCGTTATTCGTGCTTGTATCCCGTTGAATAAGGGACGTGTGGCCTTGATTATTTACTCAGTCTTTGGTTTCTTAATCAGCTCTTACTATCTTCGAGATGTGATTGAAATTTCGACACTTAATAGCTACACCTTGCCAATCTATCTGGTAGCAATGGCTATCTGTACACCGCTTTTCTTCTGGATCAGCTACAAACAAGGTGCTTTCCAAAAAACATAAGTCAAAACTCGAGCTTGGTAACAGGCTTGAGTTTTTTACTATCTAAACAGTAGGAAAAGCCTTGATGCGTATGAGGTATGGTACAATAGAGGCATGAAAATAGTAGGGCACTTGACACCAAAAGTCATTAAAGCTTTTGATTTGGACTACAAGCCTGGTGAAGAAATCACGTTGTCTGCACAACGTAAGAAGCATATGGAAAAACATCGCCAGGAATTCAGTGATTTTGATGCTACCTATGAGCGTATTCCAGAGATTATTGCTCATCCGGACTATATCGGTTGCCATCCTAATGGCCAGTCCTTGGAATACATCAAACGTATTGATGGTAATGTTCTGGTAGCGGTCAGATTATGTGATAAACTTAATGTTCGTACCATGTTTGTGATTAAAGATTCTAAGCTGAAAAATTATCTAAATGCTGGTAGAGCTAAGAAAATGTGATATAATATAGATAAGAAATAACAACGAGGGCGGAAGAGGCAGCCGCCGCACCTTCGGGTCTGAAAGAGATGCAGGACCGTCACCCTGCCGTTGTTTATCATACCGAGAAGTCCCTTTTGGGGCTTTTTTATTTTGTAAACTGTGACGACAAGACTATCTCGCTCTCTGAATTAGGTATAGGCGAATCTTATAAGGGAGGAATTGTCAAAATTAACAGAAAATTCTTGACATCCCTCTAAAAAGGAGTACAATAGTTAGTAAATCAGAAAGTAACTGGTCTTAGATTTTCAGGGAGCCTGCGGTGATTGTGAGTAGGTAATCGAGATGAGCGAACATTGGGCTGATTGGATGATAATGAGAAGGTAATACATATTCTTCTCGGTTGGCACCCCTTACCGTGCAACTCCTTGTTAGAGGAGATAGAGATGATGGTCGTTTTTTTGGAGACCATTAACTGAGGTGGTACCGTGTTAAACTAGATTTAATGCCCTCACAGAGTTTTTCTCTGTGAGGTTTTTTTGTTTACTTTTAATTTTAAAGAAGTATTATTTCATTATTCAATGAAAGGTTGGGTATTTATGGATGCATTAAGCGATATTCGAATTGATATTGATAATATTGATAGACAGTTGCTTCGACTACTGGCCCAACGTCAAATACTTGTGGAAAAGGCAGGACGGCTTAAGCCCAAGGGAGACATGGTTGCTGTCCAGGCTAGTGATCGTGTTGCCCAAGTGATAGCAAACCGTCGTAAGGAGGCACTAGAGCTTGGCTTATCGCCAGATGTGGCTGAAAGTGTTTGGAGAAGCATGATTAAAGCATTTATTGCTTTGGAAGAGAAAGTGAACAAAGAATAATATGGTGCCAATACCTCCTATAAAGGAGCCTTGCATCAGTCTTATTACTCTCGATAAACCAGTTTGAAAGGAAATATTATGAGAAAAATTTTACCAGCCGATACCTTAACACCAATCTTGGCTTATATGCGTGTTCAAGGGGAACACAAGGTTATCCTTGAATCTATTCCTCGTGAGAAGGAAAATGCACGTTTTTCTATTGTTGCCTACAATCCGGTCTTTGAAGTAACCTTCAAGGATGGTGTTCTTTATGAAAATGGTAAGGCGATTGATCAAGATCCTTTCGAATACTTGGACCAAGTAACAGTCAAGAGCATCAAGTCTGACCTACCTTTCGCAGGTGGTGCTATCGGGTTTGCAGGCTATGACATGATTGGTCTCTATGAAAATATCGGTGAGATTCCAGAAGATACGATTGGAACACCTGATATGCATTTCTTCATCTATGAGTCTTATTTGATTTTTGACCATAAGAAGGAAAAGGTCTATGTGGTTGAGGATAATATCTACTCTGGTCGTGACAACGATGCGGTGCGTCAAGCTCTTGGTCAGGTTGTAACGGACCTCCAGACTCAGGCACCAAACGAGTTTACACCTCAAGCCTTGCAAGCCTTGCAATTTTCAAATCATATCGAAAAAGAAGTTTTTATGGATATGGTGGCTAAGGCCAAGAAACTTATTCGTGAGGGAGATATGTTCCAATGTGTGCTTAGTCAACGCTTTTCAGCGGACTTTGAGGGAGATCCTTTAGATTACTACCGTAACTTGCGTGTGACCAACCCATCAAACTATCTTTATTTCTACGATTTTGGAGATTATCAGGTGATTGGTGCTAGTCCAGAGAGTTTGGTTTCAGTGAAGAATGGAGAGGTGGTAACCAATCCGATTGCTGGAACTCGCCCTCGTGGTGCCAATGAGGCTGAAGATGCTGCTTTGGCAGATGAACTCTCACATGATGTCAAAGAAACTGCGGAACACCGTATGTTGGTTGACTTGGGACGTAATGATATTGGTAAGATTGCTAAAAATGGTACGGTCAAGGTGACCAAGTATATGGAGGTTGAGTATTTCCGCTATGTGATGCACCTTACTAGTGTGGTTAAGGGGCAACTCTTGCCGGAATTGACAGCACTAGATGCTCTAAAATCAACCCTACCAGCTGGAACCGTGTCAGGTGCGCCTAAGATTCGTGCCATGCGTCGTATCTATGAGCTTGAGCAGGAAAAACGTGGTATTTATGCGGGAGCTATTGGTTATCTGTCTGCGACAGGAGATATGGACTTTGCCATTGCCATCCGTACTATGATTCTCAAAAATCAAAAAGCCTATGTTCAAGCAGGTGCAGGTGTTGTTTACGATAGTGTTCCTGAAAATGAATTTTACGAAACGATTAACAAGGCGAAAGCTATGACAAGAATAGGAGATGCTCAATGATTTTGTTAGTTGATAACTATGACTCTTTTACCTATAATTTGGCACAATACCTAGGGACATTTACAGAGGTAAAGGTCTTGCGTAACGATGATGAGAACCTCTATGAAGAGGCGGAAAAAGCTGACGGGCTTGTCTTTTCACCGGGTCCAGGTTGGCCAGCTGATGCGGGTAAAATGGAAGCCTTGATTAAGGATTTCGCTGGTAAAAAACCGATGATGGGAATTTGCTTGGGGCATCAGGCTATTGCGGAAACTTTTGGTGGTAAACTTGGCTTGGCTAAAAATGTCATGCATGGAAAACAAAGTAACATCACTTTTGAAACGCCATCGCCTATTTTCAAGGATATCGACAATGATGTCCCAATCATGCGTTACCATTCCATCGTTGTTGACCAAATGCCAGAGGGCTTTGATGTGACAGCTATCACAACTGATGATCAAGAAATCATGGCCATTCAACATAAGGAGCTACCTATTTACGGTTTACAATACCACCCAGAAAGCATCGGAAGTCCAGATGGGCTTAAGATGGTTGAAAATTTCGTAAAAATCGTTGCAGGCTAGTTGGACAGTCTTTGGACTAGATTTGTCTACGCTCAAAATCTCTCGCGTGCATCAGAAAACATTGAACAGTTTTTAAAAGGAAAACAGATATGAAAGAAATATTCCTACAAATCTCAAACCGCCAAGACTTGTCTCAAGATCAAGTCCAAGCAGTCTTTGACCGCATTCTCAAAAATGAAGTCTCAGAAAGCCAAATTGCTGCCTTCCTTATGGGGCTTAAGACTAAGGGGGGAAACAGCAGACGAAATCACAGGTATTGTGCGTGCCCTCAAATCACATGCGACTGTCTTGCCTGAGACTTTCACAGATGCTATGTGTAACTGTGGAACTGGTGGGGACCAGTCTTATAGCTTCAACATTTCGACTACTGTTTGCTTTGTTCTAGCAGCAGGCGGTATTCGTATGGCCAAGGCTGGTAACCGTTCGATTTCCTCTAAATCTGGTTCAGCTGACGTGCTTGAAGCCCTTGGAATCAACGTTGCGGCATCACCAGAAACCCTATCTAAAGCACTTGACGAGGTTGGTTTGGCCTTTATCTTTGCCCAAACCATGCACCCAGCTATGCGTTTTATCGGTCCAGCTCGCCAAGCTCTTGGGATTCCAACGATTATGAACTTGGTTGGGCCACTGGCTAATCCACTTGACCTTGAGACACAACTCATGGGGCTCTATCGTGTGGAATTGCAGGAGATTGTTGCTAATGCTATTCAACAGTTGGGACGTAAACGTGCGGTTATTATCACAGGTCCTGACAATATGGACGAAGCTGCCCTCTATGGCACTAACACCTACACCCTTTTGGAAGATGGTCACATCAGCCAGCACACTTTCACTTATGAAGATTTGGGTATGGAAAAGGTTGAGTTGTCTGACATCACAGGTGGCGATGCCAAGGAAAATGCAGAGATTCTCCTTAGTGTCTTGAAAAATGAAGCTAGTCCTTATCTTGAAACAACAGTGCTTAATGCAGGTCTAGGCTTCTTTGCCAATGGTAAGGTTGAGACTATTAAGGAAGGTGTTGAGCTTGCTCGTCAATTGATTGCGGACGGCTCAGCCCTAGAGAAACTTCGCCAACTCCAAGAGGTACAAGTATGAGTAAAGCCTTTCTCCCAACAATCTTAGAACAAAAAGAAAAAGAAGTGGCCCAGTTGGTCATGGAAGACTTGCAGCCCTTACGTCAGACCTATCGTCTTTATGATTTTCTCAAGTCAAATCAAAACAAGCTGCAAATTATTTCTGAAGTGAAAAAAGCTAGTCCAAGTATGGGTGATATTAACCTAGATGTGGATATTGTGGCTCAGGCCAAGACCTATGAAGAAAATGGTGCAGCCATGATTTCTGTTTTGACAGATGAGGTTTTCTTCAAGGGTGATATTTCCTATTTGAAAGAAATTTCGTCACAGGTGGCTATTCCAACCTTGGCTAAGGACTTCATTATTGATGAGAAACAGATTGTGCGTAGTCGTAATGCGGGTGCGACAGTCATTCTCTTGATTGTAGCCGCCTTGCCAGAGGCTCGCCTCAAGGAGCTCTACGATTTTGCGACAAGCCTTGGCTTGGAAGTCTTGGTTGAAACGCATAATCTGCCAGAATTGGAAGTTGCTCATCGTATTGGTGCTGAGATTATCGGTGTTAACAACCGTAATTTGGTTACTTTTGAGACAGATATCAACACCAGTCTAGAGTTATCAACACATTTCAAGGACAAGCCTGTTTATATTTCTGAGTCGGCTATTTTTACAGGTCAGGATGCTGCCTTAGTTGCCCCATATTTTAATGGGATTCTAGTAGGAACTGCCCTTATGACAGCTGAAAATGTGGCTGAAAGGTCAAGGAGTTGCAAATTGACAAAGGTTAAAATTTGTGGACTATCGACACCAGAAGCAGTGGCAACTGCGGTTGAAGCAGGTGCTGACTACATTGGCTTTGTGTTTGCCAAGAGCAAGCGTCAAGTGAGTCTTGAACAAGCTCACGAGCTGGCTAAAGGGGTGACAGGCCAGACAAAAATCGTCGGTGTCTTTGTTTCACCAAGTCTTGAGGAACTGGAAAAAGCGATTGGTCAGGTTCCTTTAGATATCGTTCAGATTCATGGAACTTTTGATGAAGCTCTGATTCCAAAGATTTCAGTACCAGTTATTCGAGCTATTCAGATTTCGGATAGCGATTCTCAAGTCAAGAGCCAGGCGGATTATCTTCTCTTTGATGCTCCCATTGCTGGTAGTGGCCAGACCTTTGACTGGCAGCTTTTGGCTGACAAGCAGATTGAGCAGGACTATTTCATCGCTGGTGGCTTGACTGTGGACAATGTGGCAGAGGCCAAGGAAACTTTCCAGCCCTATGCCTTAGATGTGTCCTCAGGTGTCGAAACAGATGGTCACAAAGATTTAGACAAGATTAAAGCATTTATAGAAAGAGTGAAAGCATGACATATCAACAACCTGATGCAAAAGGATTTTACGGAAAATTCGGTGGTCAGTTCGTTCCAGAAACGCTGATGACAGCCGTTATTGAATTGGACAAGGCCTATCGTGAAGCCAAGGAAGATCCAAGTTTCCAAGCGGAATTGGATGATCTCCTCAAAAACTATGTGGGCCGTGAGACACCTCTTTACCACGCCAAACGTTTGACTGACCATATCGGTGGAGCGCAAATTTATCTTAAACGTGAGGACCTTAACCACACAGGTGCCCACAAGATTAACAATGCCCTTGGTCAAGTTTTGCTTGCCAAACGTATGGGCAAGAAGAAAATCATCGCCGAAACGGGTGCAGGTCAACACGGTGTTGCAACAGCGACAGCCGCAGCCCTTTTTGACATGGATTGTACGATCTATATGGGTGAAGAAGATGTTAAACGTCAGGCGCTTAACGTTTTCCGTATGGAATTGCTTGGTGCCAAGGTATTTAGCGTGACAGATGGTTCGCGCGTGCTTAAGGATGCTGTAAATGCAGCCCTTCGTGCTTGGGTTGCAGGTATCGAGGATACGCACTACATCATGGGATCTGCCCTTGGTCCTGCACCATTCCCAGAAATTGTTCGTGACTTCCAATCTGTCATTGGTCGTGAAGCCAAACGCCAATATGCAGAGATTTCTGGCGGTAAATTGCCTGATGCTGTAATGGCTTGTATCGGTGGTGGTTCAAATGCTATCGGTATGTTCTACCCATTTGTTAATGATAAATCAGTAGCTATGTATGGTGCTGAGGCTTCTGGTTTGGGGCTTGATACTGAAAAACATGCCGCAACCTTTGCCAAAGGCCGTCCAGGTATCCTTCATGGAGCGCTTATGGATGTTCTCCAAGATGCTCACGGTCAAATCATGGAAGCCTTCTCTATCTCAGCTGGTCTGGATTACCCAGGGGTTGGTCCTGAGCACTGTTATTTCAACGAAATTGGACGTGCAACTTACGACTCTATCACAGACGAAGAAGCTCTTGAAGGCTTCAAACTTCTGTCACGTTTAGAAGGTATTATCCCAGCTCTTGAGTCTAGCCATGCCATTGCACTTGCGCAAAAAGTGGCAGCTAAGATGTCGCCAGACCAAAGCCTCATCGTCTGCCTCTCAGGTCGTGGGGACAAGGACGTTATGCAGGTTAAAGAACGTTTCGAAGCTGAAGCAGAAGGGAAATAAACCATGACAAAAAAACACTAACAAAACACCTACAAGCTATCAAAGACAGTAAACGCGGTATTTTTCGTACCTTATATCATGGCTGGTGACCACGCTAAAGGTCTAGACGGACTCTTTGAGACTATCGCTCTCTTGGAAAATAGTGGTGTCTCAGCTATTGAGGTGGGTATTCCATGGTCAGACCCTGTGGCCGATGGTCCCGTTATTGAACTAGCAGGACAACGTAGTTTGGCTAAAGATGTGACTTTGACAGCTATTATCAAGAAGCTTCAGGAACAAAAAACACAGGTACCTTTGGTTATCATGACCTACATCAACCCAGTTTATCAATATGGTATTGAAGCCTTTGTTAAGGATCTTGCAGAGACATCTGTCAAGGGGCTCATTATTCCTGATTTGCCAGATGAACACGCTGACTTTCTCACCCCTTATTTGAAAGACAGTGATATTGCTCTCGTGCCTTTGGTAAGCTTGACTACAGGTATTGACCGTCAGAAACAGTTGATTGATGGTGCAGAAGGCTTTATCTACGCCGTTGCCATCAATGGCGTTACTGGTAAGACTGGTAATTACCGTGATGACCTTGATAAACACTTGGCTAACTTGACTGCTCATGCTGACATTCCAGTTCTCACAGGTTTCGGTGTGTCAACGGAGGAAGACATCAAACGTTTTAACGCTGTGTCAGACGGTGTTATCGTGGGATCAAAAATTGTCCGTGACCTCCACGACGGTAAGGAAGAAGAAGTCGCTGAATTTGTTACATTCGGTTCACACTTTGAAAAATAGCAGATGCTACTCTCCAGAAATGGGGAGTATTTTTTATTGACCTCCAGAAGTTAGATTTTTTTCTATCTAACTTTTGAGGTGCAGTTCATTTTTACATTTCTTTTTAATGTGCTATATGAGGTAGGAAAATATTTTCTCCATAAGAATTATTATATTATGGAAAAATATTTACTATTTACTACAAGTAAGCAAACAAAATAATGCAAATTGAACATTTTTGGAGGAAAAATTAGAGTAAACTAAAAAAACATCAATAGAGATGTTGAAATAGTTCAAATGTTACCTTATTTGAACATTACGATAATAAATGCATTGATAAAGTTATTAAGGATGTTAATTTAAGTAATAAAAGTACCGAGATTCAAGTAGTTTCTGAAAATGGCGATAATATTTCTGGTGGGGAATTGAAAAATAAATATTGCTAGAGCATTGTTAGAAAAACAGACCTCTGCTTTTTAGTTGATGAATTTAAGTCAGGTTTAGATGAAGAATCATCAAAACTAATAACTGATAAATTATTTGATTCAGAAAACACCATCATAATGATTTCTCATAATTTAGATAAATCATTTTTAAAAAGATTTGATTCTATAATTTTTTTATGGAAAAAGGAAAAATTATTGCAAAAATACAAGTATGAATTATTACTTGAAACTTGTGATAATTTCAATGATTTTTTTTAATGTATACTGCAACTGATGGAGGTAATCACCATGAATACAATATTACGAGTCTGTCATTTGAATAAATCATTTGGAAAAACAAGAGGTATTAACCGATCTCAATTTCGAAATTCAAAGAGGTGACATTGTTGGCTTAATTGGGAAGAATGGCTGTGGAAAGACTACTTTAATGAAGATGATCTTAGGACTTACTCCACGCACAAAAAAGGTAAAATTCAATTTAAAGGGGATTCAGAATATAATACTAAAAAGAAATAGTTTAAATAAAATCGGTTTTCTTCTAGATTGTAAATTATTTGAAGATTTTTTTCTGCATATGATAATTTGAAATTATTCTCTATGTATTCTTCATCATTTGATAAAAAGTGAACTAGATAAACGGATTAATATGTTGTTAAAAATTTGTGGGTTTAGATAGTAGCAAAAACTAGTAAAATCTTACTCGTTTGGCATGAAGCAGAGATTGGGTTTGGCATTGGCCTTGTTAGATGACCCTGAGTTTCTGATTCTAGATGAACCTTTTGTGGGTTTAGATCCTGCAGGAGTTAGAGTTCTTTTAGACTATATTGTGAAGTTACGTCGTGAAAAAAAGGGTTACAATATTAATCTCATCACATCAGTTACATGAAATTGAAGAAATATGTGATTATTTCCTATTTATAAATGGAAAGAGTATTGAAACACATACTAAACTAGGAAAAATAAAATAATTATTACTTTAGAATATGCAGTGCCGGAGTTGGAACAAAGTCTTAGTAAATTAGTTACCCTAAAAGAAGGTCAGATAATCTTACCACATGATATGATGTTATTGAATTCGATCCTGAAGCTCATTTATAAATATAATTGTGAGATAAAAGAAATCACAGTGAGTGACTCTATTGAAGAATTATTTAGGGGGTGAAAAAAATGCAATCAATCGTTTTAGCAGAACTATATAAATTATTGAAACGGAAAAAAATTTTATTATATTAGCTATACTATCATTGTGGTCTTTGATTTATGGTTTTGGTGCCTTTTTACACTGGGACTTTGTAAAAAAATAGGGGCTAAATTAGATTTAGTTACCTTTTATCACCACAATGTGGACATTTTTATTAATATTAACTATCCCGTTATTATTAATTTTATATACTTCTTCCTTTATTTTAGGAGGAGAGATTCAAGGAGGACAAATTTTATTAGAGGTAAATAGAGTCACTAGTAAGAAAAATATTGATAGTCTCTAAGTATATTGTTGTTATCCTATCAATATTATTTTTTTATATCTTAAATTGCTTGACGTCGTTAGTCACTTATATCTGCTTTATATCTCATACTGAGTTCGGTTATACACGTTTTTGGGAGCTACATGCTACAAATGTACAATCAATAGTAGTTAGTTTAGTGAATTTAGGATTTATTATTTTGCTTGCTAGCATTGCTTTTTATCTATCACTAAATATTTCGGCAATAATGGCTTCGTTTGCAAGTCTAGGTGTTTACTTTTTTTATGTCAACTTCTATCAAATATTACTATGATTTCTAAATTTATCCCTGGATATTTTTGTTGTGCTTAATTATCACTTTACAATTGGATTATCTCTAATTCATTTACTAAGTTATTTTTGCTTTGTATACTGTTATTGATTGCTACCATGAAAGGGGTTTTGAAAGTAAGGCATTTTTGAATGATATAATATTAGAAAAAGGAATTTATAGAGACAGATGTATAAAGTAGCAATTTGTGATGATGATAGCTTACAAGTGAGTAATTTAGAAACTCATATTTCAGAATACTTTGATGAAATCAATGTCCAATATGAAATTGATGGCTATTACAAAGGAGACCGTATGGTAAATACCATGAGTGGACAAATTGACAACTATCACTTGATATTTTTTTAGATATTGAAATGGAGGGGCTAAATGGTATAGAGACTGCTAAGTTATTGAGGAATATTGATAAAAACTTTATACTCATTTATGTCACAAGCTATGAGCAATATGCTTTTAGAAAGTTTTGAAGTCTCTCCATTTCGTTATCTAATAAAACCTGTATCTATTGAAAAAAATTAAGAGAGGTTCTCAGAGATGTTCTGGTAGAATTAACTGCAAAAACAAAAATTTATGTTTTTATCAGATAGGTATGGAACATTTCCAAATAAGCTTAGATAATATTGTGTGTTTATATTCTGAGTTTGGTAGAAAGATTCACCTTGAATTAGTTAGCGGTAGTGACACATCGTTTTATGGGAGGATATCAGCAATTGAAAAAGAATTACCTCCAACGCATTTTTGTTAGGGTTAATAGTGGAACAATGATTAATTTAAATCATATAGCTTCATTTAATCGGAATGATGTAACTATGATAAATGGCAGTTGTATCGCTATTAGTAGAAGTCGGAAGAAAGTCGTGAGAACAGCATATAGCCATTTTTATTGAGAGGAGTTTCGGTTTATGATTGATGTATATAAATCAGTGGGACTGCTTCTCTTTTTTTATTCCAAAGCTTTTGTTGTTTGGTTTTATTTACAACACTTTTTTTGTGATCAGAATTTCCAAAAAGCAAGTTTTATTATTTGATCTTATTTGTTTATTTTATTGGCACACATCAATAACAATAAATCATAATACATTGCTAGATTTTAAAAATCTTATCTTTGCTATTAACTTTCCTGATTCTTTTCCTCTTTTTATCGGGAGATGTGATGAAAAAGGTATTTCATTATTTATTCCTGATCTTTTTGGTTTTTGATTCAAGAAGATATAACTATATTGCTATTACATCAAGTTCAACAAACTAAAGAAATCGTAATCTTTTTCGCCCAATTCTTTTTTTGATGTTGTTAACGCTTTTATTTGTGTTAGGATTAAAGCACTTTAAAAATAGATAATCTATTTGAGCTGAACAAAATAGAATACGGTATCTTATCGTTGCCTCCATTTTTTTGTCTATTATTTTACTGTTATATAAGATTCCACTACCTTTAAGTCGAGTTTTGATATTTGATAGTTATTTATTATTGATAAACATTGTCATAATTGTGCTTTTACAATTATTTGAGTGAAAAAAATTATAATATTATCAAAGGCAAAATTGCTTTTTGATGAAAAATAGCATGACCAGTGAAATCATTCAACAAGAAGAAGAACTAGCAATTCTCAGACATGATTTAAAAAAATATTGTTTCCTCAATAGATTTTTATGCAGATAGTAATGATTTTTGAAAACATCAAAGCAATAACTCGAGAGATATTGGGACAGGAGGTTTTTAATCGCAAGATAACAGGATGTATACCAATTGACGCTATATTAAATCAAAAAAATATCAAAAAAATGAAAAAAAGATGGAGTCCAGTTTCATCTAGATTTACAAACTCCTATAACTTAGATATAAGTTCGATTGCTATAGATTCTTGCGCTATTCTTGGAAATATTATCGACAATGCAATAGAGGAGATTGAACGTAATGGATTAACGAATCCAATCGAAATAGTACTACGTTTTTAAGAATAATAAATTAGTTTTTAGAGTGGCGAATCCTATACTTACTTCTGAAATAGATATCAATTACGACGGAATGAAATCTATGAAATTACCTAATAGACGTGGTCTAGGAATAAAAAGTAGTTATGATAGAATCATGAAACTGAAAGGACATCTGAATATTAATATACAGTCAAATAAATTTGTGGTACTAGTTGTTATTCCTTTTAAAGATTAAGTAAGTATTGTTTGTAAGTGACTTAGTAAATATATTTTTATGTTATTGAATCCCTGATTTTTTTCAGTGTTACAGTAAGGTCAATGAAAAAAAGAAAAAGGTTTAGAAATCGTTAATGTTTACCAATGATTCCAGAATTATTTTCCTTAATAGGTTTTTGTCACTGATTATCGAGTACGGTTATGCGATAGCACTGAGCATTATCTTTTCTAAAATATCAGTGGATTATGTCTTAGGGCTATGGATTGCCAAATTCTTAGGAGAGATTCTTGCCAATGTGGGACATCAATTTGTAGGAAAAATCACAAATAAAAAATATGTTTTGATTGGTATTGAACTGCTTAAGGCAGTCTGTCTGGCTTTGATCTATCTTGCCATGGGCAGTGTTTTTGTATTTGCTTTGGTGGTTCTGACTGAAGTGTTGACAACTTACTTTAACAGTTTGTTGTCCTCAGCGGTGCCTGTGCTTGTTAAAAAAGTCAACTTACAAAAATTTAACAGTACCTATACCATGATTGGGTCAGCTTCTATTTCTTAGCACCTATGATAGTTGGTCTCTGGGGTAGCCTTGATTTAGGAAGCTTATTTTTGGTCTACAGTGTGCTAACGCTACTAGCAACTCTCTTATTGTTCAAACTGGGACCGATTATTTTTGACCGTGAGAATGAATCAGAAGAGGAGATTTCTTCCAGTCAAGGTAGTCCTATTTTTGGAAGGCAGAGTGTCGTCCTTAAGATGGTTATGATGACTATACTCTTACAGTCAGTGGGTGTCTTATATGATGCTTATGAGGTTATCTTCCTGACCAAAGATGTCGGTATTTCTAGTCAGGCATATTCTTTCTCTCTGTCCTTCTTGGCCATTGCCTTTCTAGCAACGAGTTCAATTCTATCTTTCAAAAGTCTCACTAAATACTCCCCTATGACCGTTTACTTGTTAGGGTCTCTTGTCTATTTGGGTTACGTTGTCGTCTTTCCATTCGTACCTAACCTACCGACTGTTTTGCTTAGCTATATCTTTTTAGCAGTTGGTCAAACTATTTCTGGAATTTCGCAAAATGTTTACCTGCAAGAGAAGTTGAATCCCCTACAACTCAATAATCTTTATTTGAAAATCGAAGTCTTGAATCAGGTTTTGACAGGGATTGTTGTATTTGTCAGTGGTATGCTTATCAAGAGAGGTCTGCAGGTCACTACGATTTATTTGGGATACAGTCTTCCAGTCATTATACTCGTCTTGGGAATAATGCTTATGACTAAACTGTATAAGAGAAATCCTGAGGCATAACTTTTATCCAAAGATAATGAAAACATTCCAAGGTCCTTGAAGTGATCTTGGAAATTTTTTTAAAAATAAATCTACAAATGTAAACAAAACTCTTGACACGTTTCTAAGATAGCGTTAAATGAATTTACAAACGTAAACGAATAACGAAATTCAGAAAGGAAATATCATGCTGACAATTTCATCTGCGGAATGGGAAGTCATGCGAGTGCTCTGGGCTAAGGGGCAGGCGACTTCTTCAGAGATTATAGCGATTCTAGCTAAAAAGCTTGACTGGTCGGCTTCGACAGTTAAGACCTTGCTTGGGCGTTTGGCGGACAAGGGTTACCTAACCAGTCAGCGTCAAGGACGAGGGTTTATCTATCAAGCTAGCTTGGGGGAAGATGAAGCGAATTTTCAAGCTTTAGAGGCTGTTTTTGACAAGATTTGTTTGACCAAACACAGCGATTTGTTGGGACAACTCATGGCAAAGACACCCATGACCCAAGCTGATGTGGATAAGTTACAGGCCTTGCTTCTAGCAAAAAAACCTGTGGATCAGGTGGTTTGTGACTGTGTGCCAGGCCAATGCGCCTGTGGGCATCATATGGAGGTGATATAGGAAATGGCAAAAGAAACCTTTGTGGTTAATGGGATGACCTGTGCATCCTGTGTAGTCAATGTTGAAAATGCTGTTAATAAGTTGGATGGTGTGGACAAGGCTGTGGTTAATCTGACCACGGAAAAAATGTCTGTGGATTATGCTGGGGATAAGGTTAGTCCAGAAGAGATTGAAAAAGCTGTGGCTGACGCTGGTTATGAAGCAGAAGTTTACAATCCAGATACAGCTAAAAGTCAAGAAGAACGTGAAGAAGACAAGATTCACAAGGTGCGTGAGCGCCTCATTTGGTCATCTGTCTTCACCATTCCTCTCTTTTATCTAGCTATGGGGCCAATGGTCGGTCTACCTGTGCCAAACTTCTTGTCTCCTCATCATGCAGCCTTGACTTATGCCTTGGTTTTGCTAGTTTTGACAGTGCCCGTCATGTGGCTGGGCCGTTCCTTCTATAGTAATGGTTTTCGTACCTTGGCCAAGGGTCATCCTAACATGGATGCCTTGGTAGCCTGGCAACATCGGCAGCCTTTCTTTATAGTCTTTATGGTACTTACCACATTTCATTGGGGCATGCCCATCACGTTCACCAACTCTATTTCGAGTCGGTGGCCGTTATCTTGACCCTGATTACTCTTGGTAAGTACTTTGAAACCCTCTCTAAGGGTCGAACTTCAGAAGCTATCAAGAAACTCATGCACTTGTCAGCCAAGGAGGCAACCGTCCTTAGAGATGGTAAAGAAGTCAAACTTCCTGTGGATAAGGTTGTTCTGGGTGACCATATTGTGGTTAAACCTGGGGAAAAGATAGCCGTGGATGGTCAGGTGATTTCTGGCAGCTCTGCTATTGATGAGAGTATGCTTACAGGTGAGTCGCTTCCTATTGAAAAATCAGCTGGTAAACCAGTATTTGCAGGTTCTATTAATGGTCAAGGTAGTCTGATTTATGAGGCGGAAAAGATTGGTAAGGACACCTTGCTTTCCCAAATCATCAAATTGGTTGAGGATGCCCAACAAACCAAGGCTCCTATTGCCAAGATAGCCGATCAGGTGTCAGCGGTCTTTGTTCCTGTTGTCATGGCTATCGCCCTTGTTTCAGGTCTCTTCTGGTACTTTGTCATGGGACAAACCTTTACCTTCGCTATGACAGTAGCAGTTAGCGTCTTGGTTATTGCTTGTCCATGTGCATTGGGACTTGCGACACCGACGGCTATCATGGTTGGTACAGGGCTTGGTGCAGAACACGGTATTCTCTACAAGCGTGGGGATGTGCTCGAGTTAGCTCACAAGGCTGATGTCCTCGTTTTTGACAAGACAGGAACCATTACTCAGGGCAAACCTCAGCTAGTTTCTAGCTATACCTATGGCAATAGTGGAGCAGCCTTGCAGCTTTTGGCATCCTTGGAAGCTAAGTCTGAACACCCTTTGGGTCAAGCTATCCTTGTGGCAGCAGAAAATGCTAACTTGGACTTGTTAGAGATGGATAACTTTTCAAGTTTGACTGGACGAGGTCTTACTGCCAGCTATGCAGGCAAGACTTATCTAGCTGGGAATCAAACCCTTATGACAGAGGAAAAAGTCGACTTGACTTCAGCACAAGCTGATTTCCAAAACTTGACAGCTGATGGTCAAACACCGATTTTTCTAGCTGAAGATGGTAAGTTAATCGGACTCTTTGGTGTAGCCGATCAGGTTAAAGCAGATAGTGCAGATATGGTGGCGGCTCTTCATCAAATGGGCAAGGAAGTCATCATGTTGACTGGGGATAATGACCAAACAGCTCAAGCTATCGCTCAAAAGGTTGGCATCAAACGCGTTATCAGTCAAGTGCTTCCGCAAGAAAAATCTAGGGTGATTAGCGACCTTCAAGCAGAAGGAAAATCAGTCATCATGGTTGGTGATGGTATCAATGATGCCCCAGCCCTTGCGACTGCTGATATCGGTATTGCCATGGGTTCAGGGACAGATATTGCCATGGAAAGTGCCGATATGGTCCTTATGAAACCAAACCTCATGGATGTCGTTAAGGCTCTGAAAATTAGTCAGGCGACAATCACGACGATTAAAGAGAACCTCTTTTGGGCCTTTATCTACAATATCTTGTCTATCCCAGTAGCTATGGGTGTCCTCCACCTCTTTGGAGGTCCCCTACTTGACCCAATGATAGCAGGACTGGCCATGAGCTTTAGCTCTGTCTCCGTCGTTCTCAATGCTCTGCGACTCAAACGCCGCAAAGTCTAAGCGTCAGTTACTTATAACTCCCGCCACTTAAGCTGTGTATCAAAAAAATAATTAAAGAAAAGGAAGAAAGAAAAATGACAAAAACATATAACATCACAGGAATGAAATGCCAAGGCTGTGTCAACACCGTTACCGAAAAACTCTCTGCTGTCAAAGGCGTAGACAAGGTTCAAGTTGACCTCGAAAACAAACAAGTCACTATCGAAGGTAAACCATGGAAGTGGTCTCTCAAACGTGCCCTTAAAGGCACTAAGTTCGAACTTGGTGATGAAATTTAAGACAGGAAAAAAACAGCTATCAGGCTGTTTTTTTCTGCCCATAATCTTTTTGAAAATCCCTCTCTTTTGTGATATGATTAAGGTAATTATGTTCTCAAAATTGAGACTAGAAAATCAAGAAAAGAAACGGTATACCTATGTCTAAACAAACCCTTATCCTTCTCTACGGTGGACGTTCAGCAGAACGTGAAGTGTCTGTGCTCTCAGCTGAGAGTGTTATGCGTGCGGTGGATTACAGCGCATTTGAGGTTAAAACCTACTTTATCACTCAGTCTGGTGATTTTATTAAAACACAAGAATTTACAGAAACACCAGGTGATGACGAGAAGCTCATGACTAATGACACAGTTGTGGCTAGTCAGGCTATCAAACCGAGCGATATTTATGAAGCAGGCGCTGTGGTATTCCCAGTTCTTCATGGTCCAATGGGTGAGGATGGTTCTATCCAAGGTTTCCTCGAAACCCTCAAATTGCCATACGTGGGTACTAATGTTCTTTCTTCAAGTGTGGCTATGGACAAGATTATGACCAAGCATATTCTTGAAGTTGCTGGTGTGCCTCAGGTTGCCTACACAGTCTTCATCGAGGGTGAAGATTTGGAAGCAGCAGTAGCAGAGACACTTGAAAAATTAACCTTCCCAGTGTTTGTCAAACCTGCTAACATGGGGTCATCTGTTGGGATTTCTAAAGCTGAAAATGAAGCAGAGCTTCGTGCAGCGATTGATCTGGCTCTCAAATATGATAGCCGTATCTTGATCGAGCAAGGTGTGGTTGCTCGTGAAATCGAGGTTGGTATCCTTGGCAATACGACTGTCAAGACGACAGATCCAGGTGAAGTAGTTAAAGACGTGGCTTTCTATGATTACCAAGCCAAGTACATTGACAATAAAATCACCATGGACATCCCAGCTCACGTGCCTGCAGAAGTCATGACGCAAATGCGTGCCTATGCGGCCAAGGCCTTCCGTGCCCTAGGTGGTTGCGGTCTTGCCCGCTGTGATTTCTTCCTGACAGAGGATGGAGCCATTTATCTTAACGAGCTCAATACAATGCCAGGTTTCACTCAATGGTCAATGTACCCACTACTTTGGGAAAATATGGGACTTTCTTACTCAGATCTTATCAAGGAATTGGTAGCCTTGGGACAAGAAATGTTCGACAAACGTGAAAGCCATTTGATTTAAGCACTATGATTTAGATGACAGACATCTTAGTCTTGGAGAAATCTCTGAGACTGAGGTGTTTTTTTCTTTACAGAAATCTAGATTTTATTTATATCTTTTCTTTATCACCTCGATAAAAAATACATATTATCCAAATAATCTAACAGGTGGTAGAATAAATCTAACGTTTCAAATGAAATAAAGCAATTCGTTCGTGTTGATGAAGATTTGCGTATCGCAATGATTATCAGAGGCGAGTGAAGGTCAAAGGGCTAGAAGTAGATGGCAGTGAATGCTCACGGAATTCTATACGCCTTTTGTATCTTGTTTGAGGAGGTAGGTTTTGGACTGGTCCATTGTTCAACAGTATTTGCCCTTTTATCAGAAGGCATTCTTTTTAACCTTTACATATTGCCGTTCTGGGGATTCTTGGTTCCTTCCTTTTGGGCTTGGTGGTGAGTGTTATTCGTCATTACCGAGTGCCGATTTTGAGTCAGCTTTCGACGGCTTATATTGAGTTATCTCGTAATACGCCGCTCTTGATTCAGCTCTTCTTTCTCTACTTTGGCTTGCCTCGTATAGGTTTGGTTCTATCGTCAGAGGCTTGTGCTGTGGTAGGGTTTGATTTTCTTGGGTGGTTCTTATATGGCGGAGTCCTTCCGAAGTGGTCTAGAGGCCGTTAGTCAGACCCAGCATGAAGTGGGCTTTGTCTATTGCTTTGACGCCATTTCCAAGTCTTTCGCTATGTGGTCCTTCCTCAGGCAGTGGCTGTGGCGTTGCCGTCATTCAGTGCTAACGTCATTTTCCTTATTAAGGAAACATCAGTATTCTCAGCGGTAGCCTTGGCGGATTTGATGTATGTTGCCAAAGATTTGATTGGTCTTTACTACGAAACCGATGTGGCTCTAGGCATGTTGGTGGTGGCTTATCTCTTGATGTTGCTGCCGATTTCTCTAGTCTTTAGTTGGATTGAAAGGAGGTTACGCTATGCAGGATTCGGGCTTTCAGGTTCTTCTTCAGGGGAATAATTTCCTACGTATCTTACAAGGTTTAGGCGTAACTATTGGAATTTCCATTGTCTCAGTTCTTCTGTCCCTTTTACTAGGAACCCTTTTTGGGATTGTCATGACTTCGAAGTCTAAGATTGTTCGTTTCTTGTCACGTATTTATCTGGAATTTATTCGTATCATGCCCCAGTTAGTCTTGCTCTTTATTGTTTATTTTGGTCTGGCTAGGAATTTTAACATCAACATCTCAGGCGAACTATCGGCTATTATCGTCTTTACCCTTTGGGGAACGGCTGAGATGGGTGATTTGGTGCGTGGATCAATTACATCGCTACCTAAACACCAGTTTGAGAGCGGAAGGGCCCTTGGCTTGACCAATGGGCAACTCTATACCTATGTGATTATTCCACAGGTCTTGCGTCGCTTGTTGCCTCAGGCTATTAACCTGGTGACACGTATGATTAAAACCACGTCCTTGGTGGTTTTGATTGGCGTGGTTGAGGTGACCAAGGTTGGTCAGCAGATTATCGACAGTAACCGCCTGACTATTCCAACAGCTTCTTTCTGGATTTATGGCACGATTTTGATTCTTTATTTTGCCATTTGTTACCCAGTATCTAAGCTGTCTACTTATCTTGAAAATCGTTGGAGGAATTAAGATGACAGAAAGCATTTTACAAATCAAGGATTTGAGAAAGTCCTTTGGGGACAATGAGATTCTCAAAGGCATCTCCTTGGATGTTAAACAAGGTGAAGTCGTTGTTATCCTGGGTTCCTCAGGTTGTGGGAAATCGACCTTGCTACGTTGCATCAATGGCTTGGAGACCATTCAAGGAGGCGATATTCTCCTGGATGGCAAGTCTATCACTGGCAGTAAGAAGGATTTCCACTTGATTCGTCAGAAAATCGGAATGGTCTTTCAAAGTTATGACCTCTTTCCACACTTGGACATCCTGCAAAATCTGATTTTGGGGCCGGTCAAAGCTCAAGGACGTAACAAGGAAGAAGTCATTGCGGAGGCTGAGAAACTTTTGGACCGTGTGGGACTTTCTGGACAAGAAGCATAGCTACGCACGACAACTGTCAGGAGGTCAAAAGCAGCGTGTGGCTATTGTCCGTTCCCTGCTTATGCATCCTGAAGTTATCCTCTTTGACGAGGTGACAGCTTCGCTTGACCCTGAGATGGTTCGTGAAGTTCTGGAATTGATTAATGACCTCGCTCAAGAAGGGCGTACCATGTTGATTGTCACCCATGAGCTTCAGTTTGCGCGTGCCATCGCTGACCGTATTATCTTTATGGATAAGGGAGTCATCGCTGAGGAAGGGACTGCTGAAGAATTCTTCAATCATCCGAAGACACAACGGGCTCAAGAGTTCCTCAATGTCTTTGATTTTAGTCAGTTTGGTGCCTATTTGTAACCCATTGTTTTTAGTAAAAATATAATATTTTAGGAGATATTTATGAAATTAACAAAGAAAATTTTTGCCCTATTAGCCCTCGTCTTTGCCTTGGTGGCAGTGACTGCTTGCTCAAGTAACAGTAGCTCTGGTAAATCAACAGCCAAAGCACGTACTATCGAAGAAATTAAGAAGAGTGGTGAACTCCGTATCGCCGTCTTTGCGGACAAGAAACCTTTCGGTTATGTAGATAACAAGGGTGCTTACCAAGGTTACGATATTGAACTTGGTAACCGTTTGGCCAAAGATTTGGGTGTTAAACCTAAATACGTCTCAGTAGATGCGGCCAACCGTGCAGAATTCTTGATTTCAAACAAGGTAGATATTACCCTTGCCAACTTTACAGTAACTGATGAACGTAAGAAACAAGTGGACTTTGCCCTTCCTTACATGAAAGTCTCAATCGGTGTGGTGTCACCTAAAGACAAGGTCATTAAGGACGTTAAAGAGCTTGAAGGTAAAACTTTGATTGTTACCAAGGGAACAACTGCTGAAACTTACTTTGAAAAGAACTACCCAAATATCAAATTGCAAAAGTATGACCAATATAGCGATGCTTACCAAGCCCTCCTTGATGGTCGTGGCGATGCCTTCTCAACTGATAATACAGAAGTTCTTGCTTGGGCTCTAGAAAATAAAGGTTATGAAGTAGGAATCACATCACTTGGTGACCCAGATACCATTGCCCCAGCCGTTCAAAAAGGTAACAAAGAACTCCTTGACTTTATCAATAAAGACATTAAGAAACTTGGTGAAGAGAATTTCTTCCACAAAGATTATGAAAAAACACTTCGTCCAACTTACGGTGATGCAGCTAAAGCTGATGACCTCGTGGTTGAAGGTGGCGAAGTGAAATAAGACTAGTTCCTCTCTAAGGAGTAAGTCTTGCTTAATAAGAATAAAACAACCATTCCGTGGCTATCTAGCTTAGCTAGAAGCAGGGGTGGTTTTTCTTGTTTTAGGGTGATTTTTTCACTTTTTGCTTTTTCTATTCTCCAACGAAAATGACAATATATGACAAGAAAAGGGGCTCCCAAATCATTCTCAAAAAAGAATAAGGTTCAATATAATCAAAAAAGGTCTTTCGTTCACCATAGACCGAGTTTTAGAACATCTTTCCAAGTAATGGTTTTTGTCCTCATCATCAATCCGTTTTGTAGGACTCACCATCATAGGTCAAGTAGTTATCTTTACGGACATACATATTCAAATAGTTGTAGCCGTTCTTAGCGGGAAGGTCTGAAAACAGACTTTCCTTGGCATAAACTTCAATGTGGAGGGTCCCATCCTCTAAGCGTTTAATATCATCAACGCGTGCGTCTTTGATGAGAACATTTCCATCTTGAACAATATCCCAATCAACCTTGCCGGACCTATGAGCTCTTTCGTAGGATATGGCAAGCTTATGATTTTCAGATTGCCACAGACCGTAGATACCATATTTATAAACCCCATCGTTAAAGAAAATCATATAGACGATGAAAACAGGTATCATGAGTAGGAAACATATCATAAACACATTGACTAGCCGGTCTGTAAATTTATCCCAGCGTGCTCGCCATCCTGTTTTACGTTTTTGTTCTTTTCGATATGCTTTTTGTGAATGATATTTTCGGTTGAGTTTCTTTCGGTCAGCGTATTTTCTTTTTGATTGGTGTCTCATTGATTTTTTCTCTCCTCTTTTGCCGAGCCTCTATAATGATAAGAAATGAGCAAATCCCCATAAGTATCAAATAGAGGGCTTCAAAAACCTCATCTATAGTTGTTTTCCGTTCACCATAAGGGCTGGTGGAACCATCTTTCCAAGTGATGGACTTGTTTCCAGAATTGATACGCTTGTAGGACTCACCGTCATAGGTAAGATAATTGTTTTTGCGAAGATAGAAATCCATATAGCTGAAGCCGTCCTTGGTGGGTAGGTCTGTCAGGTAGCCTTCCACAGTGTAGAGCTCCATGTGAAGAGTTCCGTCATTAAGCCGTTTGACTGGGCGAGTTCTAGCAGCATAGATAATATACTTACCATCCTGTACGACTTGCCAGTCGATATTTCCTCGTTTCCGAATATGCTTATAGGAAATCGCTAACTTATGATGATCAGACTGCCAGAGACCATAAATGTTATCTTTGTTGACTGTATAATGATCGTAATAATAAAAACCACCATATAGCAGTGCTAGTATTAATAAGATGATCAATCCAGCTGTTGGCTCTAGTAGGGATTATCTTTCTCCAATTAAAGGCGCCATCCTTTAGGGTTCTTCGATACTTTGACAGGCGCTATTTATATTTTTCTCTCCTTTAGAGAGGTTGATTAATTTTTTTCTTTGTCATGCCTAATCCTTTTCATCAACCATTGTAACAAATTCATCTCCCAAGCAAAAAGCTAGCCTGATTTGTGATATAATTGGGAGTGATTGCAGGTAAGAAATAAGATTTTCTTGCCAGACTTGTAAAAATAAAACGGAGGATTTTAAGATGAAACTGACACTCCATGAAATTGCCAAGGTTGTTGGCGCTAAAAATGATGTCACAGCCTATGAAGATGTTGCCATTAACCAAATTGAGTTTGATAGCCGTAAGATTACAGCGGGCGACCTCTTTTACCACTCAAAAGGTGCGCGTGATGGACATGATTTTTATCCAAACAGCCTTTGACAATGGTGCCCTAGCGACATTCACAGAAAAAGAATTACCAGCTGATCAAGTCCACATCCTAGTTGATGACGCTCTTGAAGCCTTCCAAAAGCTAGCTGCCTACTATCTTGAAAAGACTGAGGTTGATGTTATTGCTGTGACTGGTTCTAACGGTAAGACAACAACCAAGGACATGATTCATGATATCTTGGCAACAACCTATCGTACTTACAAAACTCAAGGCAATTACAACAACGAGATTGGTCTTCCCTTATACAGCCCTCCACATGCCTGATGATACTGAGAAAAATCGTCCTTGAGATGGGGCAAGACCACATGGGAGACATTCACCTCTTGTCAACCTTGGCTAAGCCAAAAACAGCCGTTGTTACCTTAATCGGAGAGGCTCATTTGGAATTCTTCGGTAGCCGTGACAAGATTGCTCAAGGTAAAATGCAAATGCAAGACGGTATGCCTGATGGTAGCCTCCTGCTTGTGCCAAGTGATCCAATCGTTGATCCTTTCTTGCCAAGCAATCTTGAAGTGGTACGTTTTGGAGATGGTGCAGAGCTTACAGTCTCTGACTTGACGGAATACAAGGACCATCTCACCTTTTCAACAAACTTCCTAGATGGACAAGTTACCTTGCCAGTCACTGGAAAATACAATGCTACAAATGCCATGGTTGCTGCCTATGTGGCTAAACACTTGGGTGTAACTGAGGAAAATATCCTCTCGGCTCTTGCTAACTTGCAGCTTACAAAAAACCGTACCGAATGGAAAAAAGCAGCCAACGGTGCCGATATCCTTTCAGACGTTTACAATGCCAATCCAACAGCCATGAAGCTCATTTTGGAGACCTTCTCAGCCATTCCTAAGAATGAAGGAGGCAAGAAAATTGCTGTCCTAGCTGATATGAAAGAACTCGGTGAACAGTCTGTGCAACTTCACACACAGATGATTCTAAGCCTGACACCAGATGCTATTGATACGGTGATTTTCTACGGTGAAGACATTGCAGAATTGTCACAACTTGCTAGTCAAATGTTCCCGCTTGGTCATGTTTATTATTTTCAAGAAAACAGCTGACGAAGACCAATTTGATGCTATGGTCAAACAAATCAAAGAAAGCCTAGGCGAGCACGATCAAATCTTGCTTAAAGGTTCTAACTCTATGAACCTAGCTAAGGTCGTGGAAGAACTCCAAGCCAAGAATTAAGTTATCTAACCTGCTCTCTGAAGCAGGTTTTTGCTTTACCCTGAAATTTGATATAATAGCAGGCATAGTAATTTCAGCAGGAGAAGAGAATGAAGGATTTTTTGACAACCACCCAAACTCATCCACCCCAGATACCTTTGCCCTATTATTTGCTTATGCTTTTGTCAATGGTACTTCTGAGTTACTTGAGCTGGCGTTGGTATAAGAATAAGATATGGCGTTGGACCTTTCTCACTATCCAAGCCATTCAACTCTTTGCCCTTTATACCTGGTACCTCTGGCAGGGCTTTCCACTTTACATTAGTCTACCCCTTTACCATTGTCGCATGGCCATGTTTGCTGTTCTCCTCCTGAAAAATAGTAGAGATAAAGAGCTATTTTGCTATTATGGGAGTTGTCGGGACTTACTGTGCATTGATTTATCCAGTATTTGATCCCTATGAGTTTCCTCATATCACAGGCTTTTCTTTCCTAATTGGTCACTATGCCCTACTTGTCAATAGCCTGAATGTCATTTTTAACAGTTATAAAACCTAACTCGTCAGCCAACGACTGATTATGGTGGCTACCTTGATACTGAATCTAGGTCTTGTAATAGTTAATCAGACCATCGGTGGAAACTATGGCATGCTTAAACACACGCCATTTATTATAGGAACTCCCTTATTTGTCAAATACTCTTGCTGTTTCAGGAGCTCTGATTATTCTCATGATAATCATGAAAAAAGGTCTGGAGCATTTTGAAGACAAATATTAAATAAATGAAGAAACACGCTATCAGAAAGTTGATAGCGTGCTTTTTCAATTTATTTGTTTTATTCTAACACAAAACGCTTTCAGAATTGCTTTCACACTGTAATTTGGATATAATAAAAGAGCTGTGCCTGCGAGAATTATCGCAAGCCTTGACAACAAATGTAGCTTTCAAAAGACAGAAATTTTCTGAAAGAAGTGCTACAACGATCTTGCTTTTCGTTCAATAAGATTATTTTTTAAAGAAGAAAGAAAACTATGAGCATTCAAGACGAAATTAAGAAACGCCGTACTTTTGCCATCATCTCTCACCCCGATGCTGGTAAAACAACAATAACTGAACAATTGCTTTACTTTGGGGGTGAAATCCGTGAAGCTGGTACCGTAAAAGGTAAGAAAACTGGAAACTTTGCTAAATCAGACTGGATGGATATCGAGAAACAACGTGGTATCTCAGTAACCTCATCTGTGATGCAGTTTGACTATGCTGGCAAACGTGTCAATATCCTTGATACTCCGGGGCATGAGGACTTCTCAGAAGACACCTACCGTACCCTTATGGCGGTTGATGCTGCTGTAATGGTTGTTGACTCAGCCAAAGGTATTGAGGCCCAAACCAAAAAACTTTTCGAAGTTGTCAAACACCGTGGTATTCCTGTCTTCACCTTCATGAACAAATTGGACCGTGATGGACGTGAGCCACTTGACCTCTTGGAAGAGTTGGAAGAAGTGCTTGGTATTGCTAGCTACCCAATGAACTGGCCTATCGGTATGGGTAAAGCCTTCGAAGGACTTTACGACCTCTATAACGAACGCTTGGAGCTTTACAAGGGTGACGAGCGCTTTGCCAAGATTGAAGATGGTGATACTCTTTTTGCCAACAACCCATTCTATGAGCAAGCTAAAGAAGATATTGAACTCTTGACAGAAGCGGGTAATGAATTCTCTGAGGAAGCGATTTTAGCTGGTGAACTGACACCGGTCTTCTTCGGTTCTGCCCTTACTAACTTTGGGGTTCAAACCTTCCTCGATACCTTCCTTAAATTTGCGCCAGAACCACATGGCCACAAGACAGTTGATGGTGATGAGATTGATCCTCTTAACAAGGATTTCTCTGGTTTTGTTTTCAAAATCCAAGCCAACATGGACCCACGTCACCGTGACCGTATTGCCTTTGTTCGTATCGTGTCTGGTGAATTCGAGCGTGGTATGAGTGTAAACCTAACCCGTACAGGTAAAGGAGCTAAGCTCTCCAACGTCACTCAGTTCATGGCCGAATCCCGTGAAAATGTCGAAAATGCCGTGGCTGGAGATATTATCGGGGTTTACGATACAGGAACTTACCAGGTTGGTGATACCCTTACTGTAGGTAAAAACAAATTTGAATTTGAGCCACTACCAACCTTTACGCCAGAGTTGTTCATGAAAGTTTCTGCTAAAAACGTCATGAAGCAGAAGTCCTTCCACAAGGGAATTGAACAATTGGTGCAAGAAGGAGCCATCCAGCTCTACACCAATTACCAAACAGGTGAATACATGCTTGGTGCTGTTGGTCAACTTCAGTTTGAAGTCTTCAAACACCGTATGGAAAATGAATACAATGCTGAAGTCGTTATGACACCAATGGGTAAAAAGACCGTGCGTTGGATTCAACCTGAGGACCTTGATGAACGCATGTCATCAAGCCGAAACATCTTGGCCAAAGACCGCTTTGACCAACCAGTCTTCCTATTTGAAAATGACTTTGCCCTTCGTTGGTTTGCGGACAAATACCCAGATGTGACATTGGAAGAGAAGATGTAATACGGCACAAAAGATGACGATTTTAAATCGTTCATCTTTTGACGCTAGCCACTATCTTGTGGCTAGCTAGCCGTCTGACTTTATGTCGTAATATCTTATTAAAACAAGAAAAACCATAGGACTGCCAATTAAGACTGTCCTATGGTTTCTTTTATTTTTCCGTATTGAGTAATCTGCCTAGGAATCGTTGCAGGGCGAAGAAAACAATAAGGCTTGCCAATGTTTCTCCTAGGAAAGATGAGCTATTGACAATGAATGAATAGAGATAAGGGCTTTGTCCTTTAGGAGCATAGCTCCCCCAAAAGATGACACCAGCTATAAAGTGAATGAAGTAACGAGCAAAGCTACCAAGCAGAATCCCCTCAGTAATCACCGTCAGAGACTTGAGCTTTTTCCCTTGTATAATGGCTTTATCAAGGGCTGGTTTGACAATACCACTGATACCAATAAGACTAAAGGCGACAAAATACTCCAGAAAACCTTGTGTTAAGGTTAGCCAACCACCGGCTGCCTGTCCTGTCACCACTTGAAGTAGCCCCCAGATAAGACCGCCCATAGCACCAGCCTTTAAGCCCCAGCGAAAACTGAGGAGAAAGATAGGTACCATCTTAAAGGAAAGGGAAATCCAAGGGCCTAGTGACATAGGCTGGGTAACTAGGTCCAGGATATAAGCAATAGTTGCAAAGAGTGCAACCTCAATCATTGGTCGAATACTTGTTTTCGACATAAAAAAACCTCCTATACCAATCGTCTTGATTGGCTATTTTTTGCCACATCAAAACGACGTCATAGAAGTTCTCCTATTTCAATCTATTTTGAGACACATCCCTACGCAGGTTCTAACCTGATCAGGTGGTAAGAGTTTAGGCAAGTCTTGAAGAAAGATTCAAGCTAGCCATTCTCAGCAATTGCTCCTCTTGTGACCCTTTTATTGTACTACCAGAAACCCATTTCTGCAAGTGTCTGAAATCTTAAAATTGTGGTATAGTTAAAGCAAGAACTATCTTTAAGTAAAAAAAGGAGAAAAACTATGGGAATTTTTTCAGGATTGCTTGGCAATGCGTCTAAGAAAGATAATGGCAAGGTTGAACGTCAATTGGAGAACATCTTGATTCCAGGTGAACAGGTGGAGTTAGCCTATGTCCTTGTTCGTGACTTGATTGTCTTTACAGAGAAGCGCTTGATTTTAGTCGATAAGCAAGGTGTTACAGGAAAGAAGACTTCCTATAAATCTATCCCTTATCACTCAATCTCTCGTTTTACTGTAGAAAGTTCTGGGCACTTTGACCTAGATGCTGAACTTAAGATTTGGATTTCATCAGCACTGGAGCCCGCAGAGGTACTTCAATTTAAGAGTGATAATAATGTTTTTGAAATCCAACAAGCTTTGGCAGCAGCAGTGCTAGAGTAATGAGGAAGAAAAATGTTTATTGAAAAAGAACTGAGTTATAAGCGTCACTGGATTAATATTGACTCAGACATTATTTCTGAGCAATCCTACCTTTATACCAAGTATGATATTGACCAAGAAACCATAGAGTATGCCTTGGATAAAAATGAACGAGCTCACATGGACTACAACCGTGAGAATGGGACAATCACCTTTATCTATAATGTTCTGGCGCTTGAAAAGGACAAGGAATACTATGAAACTATCCCTCTGACCTTTATTGTCCAAGATACGCGTTTGGTGACCATTAGTAACGAGGATAACGCTTATGTGATAAGCAAGATGCAAGACTATGTGGATAACCATGAGGATTTGTCCATCTACAAGTTGCTCTTTGCAGGACTTGAGATGATTTCAAATGCCTATTATCCCGTCATTGAACGTTTGGATCAGCAAAAAGATGAGGTTAGTCGACGCCTAAGGCAGACCACGACAAGTAAGAATCTGTACGATCTTTCAGATTTGGAAACAGGCATGGTCTATTTGGTGGCTGCAGCTACACAAAACCGTCTCCTTTTGGAACATATTAAGGGGCATGCCATTTATCGTCGTCTCAATGAGGTCGAAAAAGAGCAGTTTGATGATGCCATGATTGAAGCTAGGCAGTTGGTTGCCATGACGGATCTTATTTCTAAGGTCTTACAACAACTATCAGGTTCTTATAATAATATCCTAAACAACAATCTGAATAACAACTTGAGTAATTTGACTATTATTGAGGTACTATTGGGAGTTCTTGCCGTCATTACCGGTTTCTTTGGGATGAATGTTCCTCTACCTTTTATGACTGTCAGTCCAGCTTGGATTTTCATCATTTTGGGTAGTGTGATTCTTTGTTTGGTCTTGGCCCGCTACTTGCGTTGGTTGGTCCATAAATAATAATTAGTGAGTGAAACCGTCTTCTCAAATTGGAGGCGGTTTTTAAAAACGTTATTTTCTGTCTTTTTATTTCTAAATATGATAGACTAGATGAGTTGTTAAATTAACGACTATAAAAATACAAGCAGATGCTTTATCTGCTCACCCAAGTTTCATAAAAGGTGGCTTCGCACCGCCTTCAAATAGAAAGAAGAATACTTTGAAATTTACAGATTTAAACCTATCAGAAGACATCCAATCAGCTGTTGTAGCTGCCGGTTTTGAAAAACCATCACCTATCCAAGAGTTGACAATTCCACTCGCTCTTGAAGGTAAGGATGTTATCGGTCAGGCCCAAACTGGTACTGGTAAAACAGCTGCCTTTGGTCTGCCTACCCTAAATAAAATTCGTACAGAAGAAAATACAATCCAAGCTCTTGTTATTGCCCCAACACGTGAGTTAGCAGTGCAATCTCAAGAAGAGCTTTTCCGTTTTGGTCGTGACAAAGGCGTTAAAGTTCGCTCAGTCTACGGTGGTTCTAGCATTGAAAAACAAATCAAGGCCCTCCGTTCAGGTGCCCACATCGTTGTAGGGACACCAGGTCGTCTTCTTGACCTTATCAAACGTAAGGCTCTTAAACTCAATAATATCGAGACTTTGATTTTGGATGAAGCTGATGAAATGCTTAACATGGGCTTCCTTGAAGACATTGAAGCTATCATTAGCCGAGTACCAGAAGAACGTCAAACCCTTCTTTTCTCAGCAACTATGCCTGATGCCATCAAACGTATTGGTGTGCAGTTCATGAAAGACCCTGAGCATGTGAAAATCAAGGCTAAAGAATTGACCAATGTTAACGTTGACCAATACTTTATCCGAGTGAAGGAACAAGAGAAGTTTGATACTATGACTCGCCTTATGGACGTTGACCAACCAGAATTGTCAATTGTCTTTGGTCGTACCAAACGTCGTGTGGATGAGTTGACACGTGGTTTGAAACTTCGTGGTTTCCGTGCAGAAGGTATCCACGGAGACCTTGACCAAAACAAACGTCTTCGTGTTATCCGTGACTTCAAGAACGACCAAATCGATATCTTGGTTGCCACAGACGTTGCGGCGCGTGGTCTTGACATCTCAGGTGTTACTCACGTCTACAACTACGATATTCCACAAGACCCAGAAAGCTACGTTCACCGTATTGGACGTACAGGTCGTGCAGGCCAATCAGGTCAATCGATTACTTTCGTTGCTCCAAACGAAATGGGTTACTTGGGGATCATCGAAAACTTGACTAAGAAACGCATGAAAGGCCTTAAGCCACCAACAGCTCAAGAAGCCTTCCAAGCTAAGAAGAAAGTTGCCCTTAAGAAGATCGAACGCGACTTTGCGGATGAAGCTATCCGTTCTAACTTTGACAAGTTCAAGGGTGATGCGGTTAAATTGGCTCAAGAATTCACACCTGAAGAATTGGCACTTTACATCTTGAGCTTGACCGTTCAAGACCCAGAGATGATGCCAGAAGTGGAAATTGCCCGTGAAAAACCATTGCCATTCAAACCATCAGGTGGTGGCTTTGGTGGTAAAGGTGGCAAAGGTGGCCGTGGCAACCGTGGTCGTGATAACAGCCGTCGTGGTGGTGGATACCGTGGCGACCGTAACCGCGATGACCGAGACGGTGGCCGTCGTGACTTTAAACGCAAGTCTAAGAAGAATAGCCGTGACTTCGAAAATCCATGGCAACAAACGCCCACACCGTACCTCAAGCGAAAAGAAAAACGGCTTTGTTATCCGTAAATAAGGGTGATAAATAAACAATGAAAAACGCTCTAAGAAATAGAGCGTTTTCCTATATCTTGAATATACGATATAAGTACATAATAAAAAACTCATAAGTTTTTTTCTATAACCAGTTGTTAGACCAATTGCAAAAAGAAACAAAACGATATATTGTAAGACCTGTCGTAAATACTGTGAAACGTTTTTGTTGTTAATCCAGTCAAGAAATTGTTTGGTCGTAGAAGAGGAAGGAGAAGATGACAATGAAAAATAAGCAAAATTTTTAGGGATTTTTATAGGATTATTTATAGGGTTGGTTACAGTCTTAGGAATGAGCCTATTTATCTTTTTATTAATTTAAAAATTTACCACTCTGTTTATTATGCTCAGCATATCCCTCATAAGGAGGGGACAGAGCCAGATCTCGTTATGTTGGTAGAGAATATGGGATGGATTTATACACCGGAGATTGATGGTATTCGATATGACGATGATGGAACAAATGCTATTATAAATACTAAAAGCAAATCTTTTTTAACAAAAAGTTCAGGAAGCTTTTTATATGATAAAGATAATATGACTATCGGTTTTGACAGTACGTTTAGATTTGATCACGTCAGTTATTTTTCAGAAGAAGCAAAAAGAATTCAAGTTAATGAATCGAAAATTAAACAAGAGATTAGGGAAGATTTTTCCCCAATTATGAAGGCTCAAACAAAACCTTTTATCAATCTTCAGTGGTTGTTTAATTTAATTTATCAAAGTAGGTTTAATTAGAGAAAAGGAAAGAGAAGATGACAATGAAAAAAAGCAATATTTTAGGGATTTTTGTAGGACTATTTTTAGGGCTGGTTACAGTCTTAGGAATGAGCCTATTTACCTTTATTAATTTAAAATTTAACTCTGTTTATTATGCTCAGCATATCCCTCATAAGGAGGGGACAGATCCGGACGTCATTATGTTGATGGAGAATATGGGTTGGGCCTATACACCGGAAATAGAAGGTATTAGCTACGATGATGATGGGTCGTACGCTATAACTAGAGAAAAAGGAACGAAAACGTCTATATTAGATCTTTCAGGTGATACTCTATATTTTTTTCATTCGGCATCAGGTGATAGGCTATCTTTTTAAATCGTAATTTTTCTGTCCAACATGCTTTTGATGAACATTATCACAATATTAAGTATAATCAACGAAAAGTCCAAAAAGAAATTAGAGAAACTGTTCAACCTGTGATTGATGCTCAATCAAAACCATTAATCAATCTTCAGTGGTTGTTTAATTTAATCTATCAAAGTAGGTTTAATTAGAGAATAAGATAGCATAGAAGTGTTTTTGTAAGATTATTTATATCTAAAGATGAGTTTATCTATATTGTGGCATTTACTGTGGATATAATTCAGGACACCTTGCCGGGTGTCTTTTTTTATTTACTAAATTTGGAGTAATACTACTGATTTTAAAGCTATTTAGAGCATGTAGACTGATTCATACACGTGCGTTGTATACCACTATGAGAATTTTTTTCTAAAAGGTAGTGATTTGACATTGATTGAAGATTATATCATTCAGCTTTGGGAGAACAAACTAAATAATAGAATATTAAAAATGTCTTAACTGGAAAACATCTTATGAAGTCTTCTAAGAGGAAAGTATGCACTTAATTTGATAATTCAAGACTAAAAAACACACGGTTATTTTTCCGTGTGTTCTTTGATATAAGCCAGTTTTTTCTCTCGACTTTTTTTCTTAAAGAGTGCTTCGGCGCTCATGGCTTCAGACTTGCTGTCAAAGGCTTCTGAGTAGATGAGTTTAACTGGTAGGCGGGCTCTGGTATACTTGGCGCCTTTGCCTGAGTTATGGGTTTTGAGGCGGCGTCCGACGTCTGTGGTGTAGCCTGTATAGAGGGTTCCATCGGAACACTCGACCACATACATGTAGGCCTTGCTATCCTTTTCTGCCATCGTTTAAGACTCACTCTCAGTCTTTTTCCCAAAGTATATCTCAAAGATTTCGTCGGTATAGTCGCCATTTTTCTTGTGCACAAAGAGAGGGGGAAGAATCTTCAGTCCATCTGTTGATCCATCTTTTATGGCTTCAATCAGGAGCATATTTGCCTCACGTCCCATCTTAGGATAGATAAACTGGATGCGTTTAGGTGCTAGATTATACTGGCGCATGGTGTCAATGATATCCAAAAAGCGGTCAGGGCGATGCACCATGGCAATGCGCCCATTAGATTTAAGGGCATGACGTGCGACCTGGCAAATTTCTTCCAAATTAGTCGTGATTTCGTGACGGGCCAAGAGGTAGTGCTCTGACAGATTCTTCTTAGATGTTTCTGTCGCCTTAAAGTAGGGAGGGTTACAGAGGATAAGGTCCACCTGAGATCGTGGGGTATGGTCAAGCAAATTCTTTAGGTCGTCATTGACAACAGTCACCTGATCTTCTAATTGATTAAGAGTTACGGAACGCTGGGCCATATCAGCCAGACGTTCTTGCAGCTCAACCAAGGTAATCGGTGCCTCAGTGCGTGTACTGGCAAAGAGGCCAACGGCACCATTTCCTGAACAGAGGTCGACGATTAATCCCTTTTTTGGAATTTTTGGAAACCGAGAGAGGAGGACACTGTCAATAGAATAGCTGAAGACCTCCTTATTTTGAATGATTTTTACATCTGTGGAGAAGAGTTGGTCAATGCGTTCTCCATCTTTTAAAATTGGATTTGTCATAGTTTTAATTGTAACAAAAAACAGCTCCCAAAGGAACTGTTGCGAGTGATTACTCTAGGACACCGAAGGTATACCCTTGATTTTTGAAATATTCGATAATTTGTGGAAGGGTTTGAATAGTAAGTTCTTTACCAGCAGCGTCATGCATAAGGACAACCTTAACATGACTTTCAGGGAAATACTGTTGAGAACCATCCATGTAGGCCATCATAGTTTCAGATGTGGTTGGGCGAACAGAGGCTGGTTCTGCATCTCCACAGAGCATGTTCCAGTCAATCCACTGGATACCTTGATTGGCGAGAGCATGGTCGGTTGCCTCCAATCCTTGCCATGACATATGACCACCAGGGTAACGGAAAATTCTTGTTTTGAAGTCCTTACCTAGGATGGCTTGGAAATTGGCATTGGTTTGGTCAACTTCAGAAACAATTTGACTTTGTTGGGAACACGCCCAGGATAAAGTAGGTTAAAGTTGTGGCTAAGGCTATGGTTAGCAATAGCGTGTCCTTCTGTAATTTGGCGTTTGAGGATGTCCGCATTTTCTTGACTAATGGTATAACCAATGTGGAAGAAGGTTGCGTGAACGCCATACTCTTTCAGAATATCCATGACTTGTGGTGTCAAGGTAGGATCAATCCCGTCATCGAAGGTTAAAAAGACAACCTTATCGTCAACATCTTGAGATACACCTCGGATAGTGTTATTAACAGCAGTAACGTCGTAGGCATAATCAGAGGCTTCAATGCTATGGTTACTACCTTTTTTGAGTTGTTTTTTATCATTTTTTTTAGCTTGTTCTGAAGAAGAATTTGCTCCGTTAGCTACTTGTTCAGTTTTTTCAGTCTGAGCTGGTTGTTCAGCTTTAGAATTGTGGCGTTGTGACAAAACAAATCCTAGAATAGCCAGTACGGCCAAGTTAGCAATGATGAGGCATAGATTAAGTGCCTTCCTATTTTTCCCTATAATCTCAATACTTCTTTTCATAATTACATTATAGCTCAAACAATTAGAAACTGCCACAACATTTCCAATTGTTTTTACAAAGAAATTCTATGAAAAAGCGTTCCTTTTTTTGGTATAATAGTTAAAAATTGTAGAAAAAGAGGTAAAAACGTGTTTTACGCTTATTTACGTGGGCTTGTTGTCTTCCTTCTTTGGATTATCAATGGTAATGCCCATTACCACAATCGTGATAAATTATTGAACAAGGATGAAAACTACATCTTGGTGGCTCCACACCGAACTTGGTGGGACCCTGTTTATATGGCTTTCTCAGCTCGTCCTAAGCAGTTTATTTTCATGGCTAAGAAAGAACTTTTCAAGAATCGTATCTTTGGTTGGTGGATTCGTATGTGTGGTGCCTTCCCGATTGACCGTGAAAATCCTGGTCAGGAGGCTATCAAGTATCCTGTCAATATGCTTAAGAAGAGTAATCGTAGCTTGATTATGTTCCCAAGTGGTAGTCGTCATTCTTCTGATGTTAAGGGTGGGGTTGCAGTTATCGCTAAGATGGCTAAGGTTAAGATTATGCCAGTTGTCTATCAAGGACCTCGTGAACTCAAGGGGCTCTTGACAGGTGAACGTGTGGATATGAACTATGGTAATCCTATTGATATTTCAGATTTGAAGCGTTTGAATGATGAGAATATTCAAGAGGTTGCTCGTCGTATTCAGTCTGAATTTGATCGCCTTGATGAAGAAGCTTTGAGCTATCAAACAGGCAAGAAACCAAATCCATTGACTTATATTTTACCGTATACCTCTCGGTCTTGTGGCTATCATTGCAGTGATTTTGACTATGGCTTTCTCATATGTAGCTAGCTTTGTTTGGGATCCTGAAAAACACCGTGCCAAAGAAACACAGAAATAAGCTAATGACTCTGTCGAGACATAAATCTGACGGAGTTTTTCTTTTTGATATATTTTTCAATTTTTTTACGAATAAGAAAGAAAATATATCAATTAGGGAGACTGACGTGAAGGAAAAGATTATAGACTATGTTAACAATAATCGTCTATTTGTGAGTATCATTGGTGTGCTGATGATGGTTTTCTGCTTCTTTCTGTGGATGACTTGTGGTGCCGGCAACAGCATGGAGGCAGAGACGTCTTATACAGATGTGACAACATTGTCAACCTCCTCATCCAAAGAAGGGTCAAAATCACTTACGGAAGTGTCTTCTCAGTCACAAACTGAAGGAAGTGAAAAAGTTAAGTCAAAAGTAACGGTAGATGTTAAGGGGGCTGTGGTCAAGCCAGGTGTATATACGCTAAAAGTAAGCGCTAGGGTGACAGATGCCATTCAGGAAGCTGGAGGAATGACAGAGGATGCAGACGCTAAGAGTGTTAATTTGGCCGCAAGCTTGTCAGATGAAGAGGTTATTTATGTAGCCAATAAAGACGAGAATGTTTCTGTTCTTGATCAATCAGATACTGGTCAGGTCTCTAACAAAGGAGGGCAGGCTGTATCTAAGAATGGCAAAATTAACTTAAATACAGCGACCTCAGAGCAGTTACAAACTATTTCTGGAATTGGTGCCAAGAGGGCAGAGGATATTGTCGCTTATCGTGAAAGTCATGGCGGCTTTCAGTCCGTAGGTGACCTGAAAAATGTTTCAGGCATTGGTGATAAAACGTTAGATAAAATCAGAGAGTCCATCTATGTGGCTTAAAAAATCTCCAATCAATCTTTTTTCCCTAGCGCTTTTAATAGTTGCTCTTTTATTTTACTATTTTTGTATCTAATTTCTATGCTATTGGGGCTTTTGTCTTTTTTATGGTCTGTTTTTTGAAGCATCATTGGAAGAATATGGCAGCTCTAAAGTTGGTGGGACTTGTTGGTGGGTTCTTTTTGATTTATTTTTTATTCTTGCACCACAGAGCTATCATGCAAGATAAGCAAGTTCCTGCTGAAATTCATCAGGTGACACTGGTTGCAGATACGCTCTCAGTTAATGGTGAGCAATTATCAGCAATCGGTAAGTCAAATGGTCAAACCTATCGGGTCTTTTACCGGCTAAAATCTGAGAAGGATCAGCATTTTTTTAAGACTACTAGTCAAACGCTTGTTTTAAAAGGAAAAATAAAGCTATCCTCGGCAACAGGTCAACGTAATTTTCAAGGCTTTGATTATCAGTCTTATCTAGCTAGTCAGAGCATTTATAGGATTGCTCAGATTGAGCGTCTGGATCATATCGTAACCCCAAAATCGATATCTCCAATAGATTTTTTCCATCAATTGAGGAGGAGGGCTCTAGTTCATATTCAGACGCATTTTCCTAATCCGATGAGACACTATATGACAGGACTGCTCTTTGGGTATTTGGATAAGGAGTTTGATGAGCAGAGTCAACTCTACACCAGCTTGGGGATTATTCATCTTTTTGCGCTATCGGGTATGCAGGTTGGATTTTTTCTTGGCTGGTTTCGCTATGGACTTCTTCGTTTGGGTCTTCCCAAAAATTATATCCTTGCTATCTTATTACCTTTTTCGATTTTCTATAGCTTAATGACTGGTTGGACGGCTTCGGTCTTACGTTCTTTGATTCAAAGCCTTTTGGCTGAGTGTGGTATTAAAAACTGAACAATATGGGCATAACGCTGCTTCTATTATTTCTAGTCTTGCCTCATTTTTCTTTTAACGGTAGGAGGTGTTTTAAGTTGTTCTTATGCCTTCTTATTGTGTTTATTTGATTTTGAGGAGATGCCGTCTTTTAAAAAGTCAATCTATATGAGTTTGGTATTGAGTCTTGGGACTTTGCCTTTTTTGACCTACTATTATGGAACTTTTCAACCATTGAGTTTGATTCTGACGGCAATCTTCTCTCTAGTTTTCGATAGCTTTCTCTTACCTATCTTAACAGTACTTTTTACACTTTCAGGACTGGTAATCTTTTCTCAAATTAACCCACTTTTTGAATGGATGGAGACCTTTTTGACTTGGATACAATACTGGATAGGCCAGCCTTTAATTCTAGGGAAACCTAGTTTGTTTCAGTTTGGCTTGATGATAGTTGTATTGGTTTTGCTCTTTGATTTTTGGAAAAAGCCTCAGTTTAGAATATCCCTCTTGATGATTTTTAGTCTTTTGATGATCTGGGTTAAACATCCTTTGATCAATGAGGTGACGGTGGTTGACGTTGGTCAAGGAGACAGTATTTTTTTAAGGAGTATGAAAGGTAAGACGATCCTGATAGACGTAGGTGGCAAGGTGACTTTTCGGCTCTAAGGAAAAATGGCAAGAGGGGAGCCAGACGAGTAATGCGGAGAAAACCTTAATTCCCTATCTACAGGCAAGGGGAGTGTCTCAAATTGACTATCTGGTTCTGACTCATACAGATACAGACCATATTGGTGATTTGGAGGAAGTAGCTAAACGGTTTAAGATTAAGGAAATTTGTGTCAGTCAGGGGGCTTTGACTAAGCCTAGTTTTGCCAAACGTCTTCGATTTCTTAAACGTCCCGTTCGCACCTTAAAGGCTGGTGATAAACTGCCTATGATGGGAAGTAACCTACAGGTTCTTTATCCCAATAAAATTGGTGATGGTGGTAACAATGATTCACTTGTTCTCTATGGAAAGTTATTGGGGACCAGTTTTCTGTTTACTGGTGATTTGGAAAAAGAAGGAGAGGAGGAATTGATGTCCAGCTATCCAAATTTAAAAGTAAGTGTTCTCAAGGCAGGACATCACGGCTCTAAAGGCTCTTCATCAGAAGCTTTTTTGGATCAGTTAGAACCATCACTTGCGCTTGTCTCAGCTGGTGAAAATAATCGTTATAAGCATCCAAATGATGAAACATTAGAGCGTTTCAAAGAACGTCATATTAAGGTTTTACGCACAGACCAGGATGGTGCTATTCGGTTTAAGGGATGGTTCAAACTATCAAGTGAAACTGTCCGATAATTTCCAGGGTCCTTAATTTGTCATGCACCTCAATCTATGGTAGAATGTAAAGGCTAATATTCCAGTATAAGAAAGATTGAACAGTATGCGTAAAATTATCATCAATGGTGGTAAGAAACTTCAAGGAGAAGTTACAGTATCAGGAGCTAAAAATTCAGTTGTTGCTTTGATTCCAGCCATCATTTTATCTGATGGAGTGGTTACTCTTGACGGGGTACCAGCAATCAGCGACGTCGATAATCTAATTGAGATCATTGAAGTAATGGGTGGTTCTGTTAAGCGTGATGGCGAAACACTTGAAATCGACCCTCGAGGAGTTAAAGATATGCCAATGCCATTTGGTAAGATTAACAGCCTTCGTGCTTCTTATTATTTCTATGGTAGTTTGCTTGGGCGTTATGGTCAAGCTACAGTAGGATTTCCTGGGGGCTGTGATTTAGACCACGTCCTATTGACCTTCACCTTAAGGCGTTTGAAGCGATGGGCGCTAGCATTTCTTATGAATCCGAGTCTATGCGTATTGCGACTGATGCTGGTCAACGTATTCAGGGTGCTCATATTTACATGGATACGGTCAGTGTTGGAGCGACCATCAATACCATGTTGGCTGCGGCTAAGGCTGATGGTCGTACGGTTATTGAAAATGCCGCTCGTGAACCTGAAATTATTGATGTGGCAACGCTTCTCAACAATATGGGTGCGCGTGTACGTGGTGCTGGTACAGAAATCATCACGATTGATGGTGTAGAGAGCCTACATGGTACTCGCCATCAGGTTATTCCAGACCGTATTGAAGCGGGCTCATACATTGCTATGGCAGCAGCTATTGGTAAGGGGATTAAAATTAAAAATGTTCTCTATGAACATCTTGAAAGTTTTATTGCTAAGCTTGAAGCAATGGGTGTTCGCATGATCGTTGAAGAAGATGCAATTTTTGTAGAAGAACAGGGCGATTTAAAACCTATTGACATTAAGACATCACCTTATCCAGGTTTTGCGACGGATTTACAACAACCAATGACACCATTGTTGCTGAAAGCAAGTGGCCGAGGAAAAATCATTGATACAATCTATGAGAAGCGTGTAAATCACGTTCCTGAACTGGCTCGTATGGGTGCTGATATTCAAGTGCTTGGCGGTCAGATTGTTTATAATGGGCCAACGCAACTTTCTGGTGTACCTGTGAAAGCTAGTGATTTGCGTGCAGGGTGCTGCACTCGTTACTGCAGGACTTATGGCAGATGGTCAGACTGAAATAACAAATATTGAATTTATTCTTCGAGGGTATTCAAATATCATTGAGAAACTTTCTGATCTTGGTGCAGATATTCGTTTGATTGAAGATTAAGTCTAAGGTTCAACCGCTTCTTGTTGAGCCTTTTTCCATTTCTAAAACTGTGCTATAATACTATCATGGATATTTGGACTAGTTTGGGTGCTTTTTGCCTTCTTTGAGTCAGAGCGCCTTTCTTTTTAGACCACTCGTCTTTTTAGATCGTTTTGACTTACATGAGATTGTGTCGAATCCAGAGAATTTACAATTTTTCTTTCCTGCTACCAAAAACTCAGTATGAAACAGATTGCCTTTTGATACATTATTTCATGAAGGAGCCTTTGGGTGTTTGGGCAATTGTAGATCGAGAGTCTAATAAGTTGATTGGGATCGTTCGCTTTGAAAAGATAGACGTCCAGAAAAGGACTGCAGAGATCAGTTATTTTTTGAATGCTTCATACTGGGGTAGAGGTCTAATGACTGAGACAGTTACTTGTTTGTCAGATTTGGCATTGACAGCTATGGGCATGGAACGCATTATCCTTATTGCTCATTTGGAAAACGAGGCATCGATTCGTGTGGCAGAAAAATCTGGCTTTAAATTGGTGTCTCGTTTCAAAGGAGCAGACCGATACACCCGTACCATGAGAGATTATCTCCGCTTTGAGAAGGAGGAGAACTGTGAGTAAACATCAAGAAATTCTAGATTATCTAGAGGCTTTGCCCATCGGTAAACGAGTTAGTGTGCGTAGTATTTCTAACCACTTGCAGGTTTCTGATGGAACTGCTTATCGAGCCATTAAAGAAGCTGAAAATCGAGGACTAGTTGAAACGCGTCCTCGAAGTGGAACAGTTCGAATTGAAAAGAAAGTCCAGGTTCGCCTTGACAAACTGACCTTTGCGGAGATTGCAGAGATTACAGAGTCTGAGGTGATTTCGGGTCATGAAGGTTTGGAACGTGTCTTCAGTAAGTTCTACATTGGAGCCATGACTATTGAGAATATCACCCGTTATCTAACAAAAGGCGACCTTCTCATTGTTGGAGACAGGGAAGATATCCAGTTATTAGCCCTCGAATACAATAATGCTATTCTGGTAACTGGAGGCTTTCAGGTTTCTGATAGGGTTAAAGAGCTTTCTCGTTTGAAGCAGTTTCCAGTCATGGTCACTACTTACGATACATTTACTGTGGCGACTATGATTAACCAGGCACTTTCTAATGTTCGTATCAAAACAGATATTAAAACAGTCGCTCAAGTCTATACTAGACGAGAAGACTACAACTATATGACTCCAGAAATGACAGTCAAAGATTTTCAAAATTTGGTTAAACGGACTAACCTTGTTCGTTTTCCTATTGTGTCTGAGGATGATAGGGTTATTGGGATTGTGACCATGCGTGATGTGGCTAATCAGCTTCCGACCACTATGGCTAAGGCTATTATGACAAAACCGACAGTGACTCGTTTGGAGACTAGCCTTGCGACTGTGGCCCAAAAGATGATTTTTGAAGACTATGACATGATTCCTGTTGTGGATGACGAAAAACATTATCTAGGCACTATCACTCGTCGTCAGGTTTTAGAGGAGCTTCAAGATAATAACCGTGGTGATCTCCATACATTTAGCGATCAAATGATAGCTAACCTTAATCGTGAAAAGAATGCCTTTAGTTTTGAGGTAGAACCGGCCATGATTGATAATTCTGGGAACCTTACACAGGGTGTTCTTGTAGAAATGGTTAAAGAGGTTGTTTACCGAACGATGGAAAACCAAGAACAAAAATAGTCTGGTGATTGAAGAGATGATGTTTTACTTTCTTCAGGCGGCTCAAATTGATGATAAGGTGACGATTACACCCAGTATCATTGCGGAAACCAGACGCAGAGCTCATTTAGACCTTATGGTTACTCATGGTAATCATACGGTTTGTAAGTCAGTAGTAGTGGTCAAGAAAACTTAATAAGCCATTTTAAAATTAAAGAAATAAAGAAAACGGAGAAAATAATGATTACACTAAAATCAGCACGTGAAATTGAAGCGATGGATAGAGCGGGAGATTTTCTTGCAAGTATCCACATTGGCCTACGTGACCTCTTGAAACCAGGAGTGGATATGTGGGAAGTAGAAGAGTATGTGCGTCGTCGTTGTAAAGAAGAAAATGTTCTACCGCTTCAGATTGGGGTCGAAGGAAGCATCATGGACTATCCTTATGCGACATGTTGTGGTCTTAATGATGAAGTAGCACACGCCTTTCCACGTCATTATATCTTGAAAGATGGAGACCTCTTGAAAGTTGATATGGTCTTGTCAGAACCTATTGATAAGTCAGTGCTTGATGTATCAAAATTGGATTTTGATAATGTTGCGCAAGTAAAAAAATATACAGAATCATATACTGGTGGTTTGGCTGACTCATGTTGGGCCTATGCGATTGGAACGCCTTCTGATGAGGTTAAAAACCTTATGGAAGTAACCCGTGAAGCCATGTATCTTGGTATTGAACAAGCGGTAGTTGGTAATCGTATCGGTGATATCGGTGCAGCTATCCAAGAATACGCTGAAAGTCGAGGCTATGGTGTCGTTCGTGATTTGGTAGGACACGGAGTTGGACCAACGATGCATGAAGAACCAATGGTTCCTAACTATGGAGTGGCCGGACGTGGTCTTCGCCTTAAAGAAGGAATGGTCTTGACCATCGAGCCAATGATTAACACAGGAACTTGGGAAATCGATACAGACCTTGAAACTGGTTGGGCTCATAAGACACTTGACGGTGGCCTTTCTTGTCAATATGAGCACCAGTTTGTTATTACTAAAGATGGTCCAGTAATTTTGACTTCTCAAGGCGAAGAAAGAACTTATTAGTATGAAACGACAAGGCATAATGGCCCGTCTCCTAGATAAGCTTCAATGGCGCCCTTTGCAGCTCTACCTTAGACATTATCGTAGTGCTGAGATAGATATTTCTAGTATCGCCGTGGCTTATTATTTGATTTTGACGGTTTTTCCGCTCATTGTCATTGCGGCAAATGTTTTTCCCTATCTGAATATTGATACGACTGATCTCTTGAAGTTTATGAATGAACACCTTCCTAAGCAGTTTTATGTACCTGCAGCCAACGTTGTTCAGGATATCTTCTCGACACCTTCAGGACAGTTGTTGGGAGTTGCCTCTTTGACGGGATTCTGGACCATGATTAAGTCCTTGTCTTCGCTTCAAAAGGCGATTAACAAGGTATATGGTGCTTCAGAACACCGTGATGTCTTTATTAGTCACATTGTTGGTGGTTTCATGAGTCTCGTCATCTTGTTCTTACTCACCTTTGCACTAATGCTATCTACGATTATTCAGTCGGTTCTTAGAGTTATTACACAGACCTATCCTATTGGTTCCAAGATGACTCAGCTTATTTTAAATAGTATCCAGCCTCTGAGTATTGCAGTTGTCTTCCTGGGAATGATGGTGCTTTATTTTGTACTTCCGAATGTGAAGATTCGAAAAATCCGCTATGTTATGCCAGGGACTATCTTACGACTTTAGTGATTGGCTATTTAAGCAACTTGTTTGGAACCTATGTGATTCGTACCTTGAGTCGATTAGTTGATATCAAGTTATTTGGATCCATTATGATTTTCGTCTTCATGCTTTGGTTCATCTTTTTGGCTAGGATTTTGATTTTGGGTGCTGTCTTTAATGCGACCTATCAGGAACTTAAACAAGGTGAACTGCACAGTAGAAGGGGTGACGTGCTTACCATAATTCAGCATTTTTCTGGAGACGGTAGTGACAGCAAAAACCAAAAAAACGATGAGGATAAGTCTTAGAGCATAAAGAGAGCTTGGCGAAGCTCAGGCTCTTTTTGACGGGAATATTATCCTTTGTAGATAATAAAAAGATAATGATTATGGAGGAAAAATGAAAAAACAAACTGTTCGTGATTTAACACATATTGCTATTGTGGCGGCTCTTTACGTGGTCTTGACCATTGTGCCACCTTTCAACTTAATTTCGTATGGTCCTTACCAGTTCCGTATTGCAGAAATGTTCAATCTTCTGGGATTTTATAATCGCAAGTATATCATTGCCGTTACTTTGGGGTGTGTGATTGCTAATTTCTTTAGTTTTAACATGATTGATGTGGTTGTTGAAGTCTCTCAACGCTAGTCTTTGTTGGTTCAGGAGTTTATTTCTTTGACCGCTTTAAGAATCAAGATATTTTGGGTGGCCTCTTTGATAAGGCTCATGTTTATTTTGCTTTTTATTTTTCATTCTTCATGGTGACCATCGCTGCAGAGTTGACCTTGGTTACTCAAGCGCCATTTTGAGCTACTTGGTTCACTGTCGCTTTAGGAGAATTGGCGTCACTCTTAGTTGGTGCGGTCCTTATCAAGAAATTGGCCAAAGTAATCGATTTTGTTTCGTAAAATAACGTCTGTAAAGGCGTTTTTTGTTGCTTTTATGTTAAAATGTTCCTATGGAAAAACGAATGAAAGAGCTGGTTTCTAAACTTAACCAGTATGCAAAAGAGTATTATACGGAAGATAATCCATCGGTGTCAGACGCAGACTACGATAAGCTCTATCGTGAGCTTGTAGATTTGGAGGTTGAACATCCAGAACTTGTTCAAGCAGATAGTCCAACACATCGTGTGGGAGGGCTGGTCCTTGATGGTTTTGAAAAATATCAACACGAGTATCCGCTTTATAGTTTGCAGGATGCTTTTTCACGAGAAGAGCTGGATGCCTTTGATAAGAGGGTTAAGGACGAATTTCCTAATGCTGATTATATGGCTGAACTCAAAATTGATGGTCTCTCTATCTCGCTGACCTATGTGGATGGTGTTCTCCAGGTAGGTGCGACACGTGGTGATGGTTCTGTCGGTGAAAATATCACTGAAAATGTCAAGCGTATCTCAGATATCCCTCTTAAGCTGGATCAACCGCTTAATATTACAGTGCGTGGGGAGTGTTATCTGCCACGAGCTGAGTTTGAACGCATCAATATCCAACGTCAGGAGAATGGTGAAGCCGAATTTGCCAATCCACGTAATGCTGCAGCAGGGACTCTTCGTCAGTTGGATACCAAAGTGGTTGCGGAGCGTCGTTTAGCGACTTTCCTTTATCAGGAAGCTAGTCCAACGGAGCGTCTCACACAAAATGATGTCTTAAATGAAGTGGCAGAACTAGGTTTCTCAGTTAATCCACGACGCATTGTCACATCGTCGATGGATGAGATTTGGGACTTTATTCAAGCTGTCGGTCAGGATCGTGATGACTTGGCTTACGATATTGATGGCGTTGTTATAAAGGTCAATAGTTTAGCCATGCAAGAGGAATTAGGTTTTACAGTCAAGGCACCACGTTGGGCCATTGCCTATAAATTCCCTGCTGAGGAAAAGGAAGCAGAGCTTCTTTCAGTAGACTGGCAGGTAGGTCGTACAGGTGTAGTAACGCCGACTGCTAATTTGACTCCGGTGCAATTAGCAGGGACAACGGTTAGTCGAGCTACCCTTCATAATGTGGATTATATTGCTGAAAAAGACATTCGTATCGGTGATACCGTTATTGTCTACAAAGCTGGTGATATTATCCCTGCTGTTCTTCGTGTGGTAGAAAGTAAGCGTACGACACAGGAACCGATGGAAGTACCGACACAATGTCCATCTTGTGGCAGTGGTCTTTTACATTTTGAAGATGAAGTTGCCCTACGTTGTATCAATCCTTCTTGCCCTGCTCAGATCAAGGAAGGTCTGATTCATTTTGCTTCTCGTGATGCCATGAACATCGCAGGTATGGGACCTTCAGTAGTTGAAAAACTCTTTAAAGCTGAATTGGTTAAAGATGTAGCTGATATCTATGGCTTGAACAGTCAAGATTTCCTCCAATTAGAAGGTTTCAAGGAAAAATCAGCTGAGAAACTTTATTCGGCCATTCAAGTCTCAAAAGAAAATTCTGCAGAGAAATTGCTCTATGGCTTGGGGATTCGTCATGTTGGTGCCAAGGTTAGTAAGCAATTGTTAGAAGCTTTTGGAAGTATACAAGAGTTAGCCAGTGCGGATGTCGAGGCTATTGCTGCTGTAGATGGTTTAGGAGATGTTATTGCCAAGTCCATCCAGCGCTATTTTGCTAAGGAAGAGGCTCAAGTTCTTATGAAAGAACTGGAATCCTATGGCGTTAATTTGTCCTATCTTGGACAAAAGGTGGCAGATGATGCTATCTTATCTGGTAAGACAGTTGTTTTGACAGGGAAATTGGAGCATCTTAAACGTAGTGAAGCAAAGGCAAAACTAGAAGCTCTGGGTGCTAAAGTGACAGGTTCTGTCTCTAAGAAAACAGATTTAGTGGTTGCTGGTAGTGATGCCGGAAGTAAGTTGGAAAAAGCACAAAGCCTAGGAATTGAAGTAAAAGATGAGGCTTGGTTGCTGGATTTATAGGAGTTCAATATGAAACAAAAACGTGCCCGCTTAATTTATAATCCAACATCTGGACAAGAAATTATGAAAAAAAATGTTGCTGAGGTCTTGGATATTCTGGAAGGGGCTGGCTTTGAAGCGTCAGCCTTTCAAACAACACCAGATGAGAACTCAGCAAAAAATGAGGCCACTCGTGCAGCCAAAGCAGGCTTTGACTTAGTTATTGCTGCAGGTGGCGATGGAACAATCAATGAGGTTGTTTCTGGGATTGCCCCACTCAAAAACGCCCACAAATGGCGGTTATTCCAACGGGAACAACAAATGACTTTGCACGCGCTTTAAAGATTCCAAGAGGGAATCCTGTTGAAGCAGCCAAGGTTATTGCTAAAAATCAAACCCTTCAAATGGATATTGGTCGTGCCTATGATGACAAATACTTCATCAATATTGCGGCTGCGGGTTCCTTTACGGAACTAACTTATAGTGTGCCTAGCCGCTTAAAGACAGTGCTTGGTTATTTGGCTTACCTTGTTAAGGGGGCAGAGTTGCTTCCACAAGTTAAAAAGGTTCCTGTCCGTATTACGCATGATGAGGGTGTCTTTGAAGGCGGCCTTTCCATGATTTTCGTTGCCTTGACCAATTCAGTTGGTGGCTTTGAAACGATTGCCCCAGATGCTAAACTGGATGATGGTAAATTTACACTAATCATGGTTAAGACAGCCAACCTCTTTGAATTGGTAGACCTTATTCGTCAGGTTCTCCAAGGTGGTAAACACATCTACGACAAGAGAATTTCCTATATCAAAACAAGTTCACTAGATATTGAGCCTTTAGGTGAAGATCGTATGATGATCAATCTGGATGGAGAATACGGTGGTGATGCCCCAATCCACCTTCAAAATCTTAAGAATCACATTGAATTCTATGCTAATATTGATGAGATTTCTGATGATGCTATCACGCTTCCAGATACAGACGACTTGGCTCTAGAAGCTATTGCACAAAAATTCAGTACAGAAGCTGAAAAAATCGAAAATGATTAAGGTTAACCTTTAAGCAACCTAAGATAGGTTGCTTTTTAAGTATATTTGTAGAAAATGACGCTTTCATTTTGTTACAATAGAAAAAAACTGGGAAATTGTTATATAGAATATTTAGAGGAGTGGATGTTTAATAAAGAGAATGAACATTATTTAAGTGATGTTCATCTAAAGAATGGTGATCAGGCTTTTCGAGTCGGGCTTTTTAGTAATCAAAGGGCCAGAGTTTGAATATGCTTTTCAGGAGGAAAAAAAGCTGAGAAGCGACATTTCTTTTTGACTCTTGCTCTGCCACTGATACTCTTAAGTGTGAGCTGGGGCTCGGTCTTGTTATCTTGGAAGTATAAGCCAATAATTGTGTATCTGGCTGTAATTGTGGTATGTTTTGTCCTTGATATCGGGATAGAAGCTAGGTAGATTTCTCTTCACCGCAATCGTGGTTGGCTTGATTTGACTATCCTTCTTTGCGACTTTAGGCGGTTCTGTCTATCGAGGAGATAAGAAGAAATATAGGATAATTCAGCAGGTGTCTCAGTCAGATCTTGATGAGGATAAAACTGATAGCGATGATCCCAAAGACTACGAAGATGAGTCTGCGATTTATAACTGGACGGAAGAAGATTTTGAAAATCTGAAACCCAAGGATGATACCTTACGTTCGATTATTAAAAGTCATGGTAAGGGCAATTATGTCGAGATGGAGTCTAGTGGTCTCAAGGTGAGATATGACCGTGGAGATGGCAATGAGTATATTGATCTCTCTTTTGTGAAGGACGAAAAGGGACGCTTTGTTTATGATGGTGGAATAGCGACTTATCCCCTTGATGGTGTCACTGAGGTTGATAATTATAGCAGCAATTGGACGGAAGAGCAGATAAATAGCTTACGTACTAAAGACCAAGACTATTTGGGTCCAGCAACATCCTTGTCTGAGGTAGTGAGGGAACATTATCAGGAAAAAGGGCCTGGAGAAGTATCAACGTCCATTCATCAGGAATCATATATAAGTCAGTTGATCTTGATTACACTGATCAGAATAGTCCTATTGAGAAAGCACAATTGTTAAGACTATCTTTTGAGTATAACGAAAAGAAAAAGGACTATTATTTGAGATATAATTCTGTGGCTCGTCGCTACTGGGGATGACTATCTATGATAATGAATAACTAGACAGCACTATTTTTGTAATAAGAGGTTTGATTATAAAGGGGGATTTTATAATGACAGCATCAAAAACCAAACGTCTCTTGTATCTTATGTCCGAATTGGAAAAGGAAAATGACATTTCAAAAACGGACTACCTGGCTCGCTTTGGCATAAGTGAGCGTACACTTAAATAGGACGTGAGTGAACTCAAGGAAAATTTGATTGAGTTACGTCCAAATATGAAGGTTAAGTATTCTAGAAAAAACGGTTCCTATCATTCCCAGTATGAACAGGGCTATGGTAACCTTAAATACAATCAGGCAGTTATCCTATCTAAGATTCTTTTAGAGAGTCGGCCCTTCGAAAGGATGAAGTAGCAGAGATTATCAACATCTTTGTTGAGAGGGCTGTAGACGACAAGGAGCGCAGACGTATCAAGCGATTGACTGAGCTAGAACTAGATAGTTATCAAGAACTTAAGATTTATCAGAATCAAGATAAGTCACTCCTACCAGCTATTTCAGCCATTTTCGATGCCATTGTGGACCAAAGTCCTTTGTCTTTTAGTTACCGTAAGTCAGGAGAAAAAGTGGAGGAATATAAGGTCTTTCCGATTTCAGTCATTTTTGACAACCATTATTTCTACTGTATTTCTTACAAACTGGATGATAACTTTACTTGTGATTATCAGTTCTCTGAAATCCGTTATTTCCGTGTTGATCATTTCCAAACCATTCACAAATCTGAAAATGATTTGGCTTTCTCAATGCTTTTTGGTAATGAGTGGGCTCGGAATTACCTTTGAGTATAAAGGACTTTACCGTGATGTCTTGGAATCCGATATTCCAAAACTTAAACTGCTAGAGGAAAGCACTAGTGATGGTGTTGATCAGGTCCGTTATGAGATTGAAATCTTTAGTTTATTAGGCTTTCAAAAGTATATTCAACGCTTTGAAGGAGGGAAAATATGAAAGAAAAGAAAAAAGAAATGCAAAAACAAGTCTTAACTCTTTTAGGAATCTTGATTTTTGCTTTTGTCAATGTGTTTATCTTTGATAATAAGATGGGCGCTGGTTTTTCTGCCTTCTCAACTATCACCCTGATGAGTATTGGACTCTTGTCTAAGCGCACCAGTCTGCGAGTTTTGGCTATTATTTCCTATCTCATCAATGTGGTAGTAGCCGTTTTTGGCTTCAACTATGTTGGTTTTCTAACAGCAGTTCAGGCCATTGAACTTATCTTCGTTATCTGGTATCTTTACCCACGTGACACGTTTTTGAGACGAGATACAACTGATAAGTACACTTACCGCTATCGTTGGATTCATTTGCTTTTGACGGTTTTAATCTCAATTGGAGGTTATATTGTTTTTGCAGTTGTTTCTAGTATTTGGGATGGTTCCTTCCTAGAATACGGTGGGAACACAGCTCTTATCTTTGCCATGCAATATTTACTCTTTTTGAGTATCACCAAGTCAAGGCAAGATGAACCGACCAAGGTTGCTCATTTATTTCAAAAGGAACGCCGTACTAAGGAAATGAAAGCGGCAATAGAGGCCGAACGCCAAGCCAAAGAAAGAGCACTTGCACAAGCCTTCGAAGTACCTTTGAAGGCACCTAGTCAAACAGCTGCAAAATTTGGTAACAACATAGTCAAATTTGCATCTGTCTGGCTATTGGTAATGGACATGTCCATCTTGGCTTACTTCTTCCGTCCAAATGATGTTGGTTTCGGGTTTGGCGCCTTCTTTGTACTCTTGACTATTGTCTTGTCCTTGATTTTCAAATCTGAGGAAGACAAGGAGGACGTTTTCTCTATCATCTATCATAAGGTTCGTCCTATCCAACCTATTTTCTTCATTTTACTTTTGATTGCCCATGCGCATAAGTTTAGCTATGGTGCTGCTTACGCTCTCTTGTTCTCAGCTGCCTATTTCTTCTGGGCTATCAATAAGATTAATATGAAGACTCTCTTGACCTTTACAGTCATCATTTACTTCTTCCCAGTCTTTGGTTACCTTTCTAACCCTTACCGTCTAGGTGCTGAAAACCTTAAGATGGTAGGTGAACTGGTGACAGATCGTAGTAAGTCTAATACCTTCTATCTTGGTCATTATTGGTCACTTTTAGGCTTGCAAAGCGATGGTGAGTATGAAGGAATCCCTGCTTCTTGGCAGGCTGCTAAGTTCGCTGATATTCAGACATTCTCTGATGACAGTGATATCACTTCAGGTGTCTTCCAAGTGAATAGTCACAATGACTATGATTATGATTTACATTTAACAAATAACAAGGGCACCATTGAAGTCACAACTGGCTCTGGAAAAGATAAGAAAGAATTACAGTTCACGGAGTTTGCCAGAACCTATTATCGATATGAAAAATTGAAAAAAACAGATAACCAAAAGCGTTATAAAGATTTTTACAAGATAGGTACTGTTTCGACTAAGTTGGGAACCTATAATCTTTACCTCGAAATGAATCAAGATTGGGTTGATGACTATCAAAAAGATCCTACTAATGTTGACTACCGTTTACTTATTTTTGGAGACAAACTGACACCAAAAGAAGCTTACGAAAAAGCATATCATTACTAAAAAAAAGTATCTCTGCAATTTGCAGAGATACTTTTGTCTGTCAGTCTTTGTATCCTCGCTTAGTTAACTCTCGTACGAGTACAGCTCCCAAGATTGCAGGAACTATTTGCCCTAAGATAAGGTTAATAACGAGAGCAACATAAGGAAGTTTAAGTAGGGCGCTAAGCCATATTGGTACCACTAAGGATGGAATGAGTAGGATTGGGAGTATGATAAACCAGCTAGATAGCTTAATTTTACGGATGAGGTAGATGCTACCAGTTGCTAAAAAGCTGGCACAGAAACCACCGACAACGTCAATCAATCCCAGGCCACCAAAAGAGTTAGCAATAGCATTTGCGAGACTGAGTGGGACAACCAAAAATGGAAAGATATAGGTTAATCCATATAAAGCCGTAGCCAGACGCATCTGAACAGCACCAAAGGAAATGGCTTGTGAGACAAAGAGGATAGCGATATAAAGGGCCATGATAATAGCTGAGAGAACAAGCTTTTGTGTAGGGTTAAGTTTAGATTTCATTATTTCTCCTTTATTGGGCATAGTAAAAGAGTAGTAGTTCTACTCTTTTAGGGATTTAGGTCTAGAGTTATTTTATAAGTCAATCTCTAAGACAATAGGTGTGTGGTCTTGGCGATCACCAGAGTTAATCATGTCTGATTTTGTGACCTTATCGGCAATACGATTTGAAGTCAACCAGTAGTCAATTCTCCAGCCTGTATTATTGATTTTAGATGTTTTGCTACGTTGGGCCCACCATGTATAAGCGCCTGTAACATCACCATTGAGGTGACGGTAGGTATCTGTGAATCCTTTGGCAAGGAGGTTAGTGAAGCCAGCACGTTCTTCATCTGTAAAACCAGGTGAACGACGATTACTTGACGGGTTAGCCAAGTCGATTTCCTTGTGGGCAACATTATAGTCACCAGTCGCAAGAACGGGTTTCTGAGCGTCCAATTTGGCTAGGTAATCTGCATATTTTTCATCCCAGATTTGACGTTCAAGCAGACGTTTGAGACCATCACCAGCATTTGGTGTGTAGACCTGTGTCACAAAGAAATTGTCAAATTCTAGAGTGATGATGCGTCCTTCACAGTCCATGGTTGAAGGCGCTCCGATTTCAGGATAAGTAATGATTGGCGTCAATTCTTTTTTATACAAGAACATGGTTCCAGCATAACCTTTACGGGCAGGTTCGACAGATGAACGCCAGGTATTGACATAGTCAGGGAAGTAGTCTTCTAAGATTTGCAAATGCTTTTTAGTTGGCCCTTTAGCAGATAATTTTGTCTCTTGAATAGCAATGATATCTGCATTTTCAGCGACCAAAGTATCGATGACAGCGCGTGATAATTGAGCGCGTGCAGAATCACTGGTAAGAGCAGCATTTAGGGAATCAATATTCCAAGAAATTAATTTCATGTGTACAGTTTCCTTCTTTGAATTGTTCCTATCTATTGTAGCAGAAAATAAGATATCAGGCGAGTTATGGGATTGATAAGAGAAGCTAGGGGGAGTATACTTAACCTAGATGGAGGTGACAATCAATGAAAAAACAAACACGCATTTGTTATTTGTTTGTAGTTCTCTTTTTACTACAAGTCATTCTTACAATCAAGATTTGGTGGTCACAGGGGCTAGTGCTTCCTCTTATCGTTTTTCCGGGAATGAGCTTTTTCTTCTTTGCTATTTTATAAGGTATCTCTTAGGCTACAACCTTAATCAATTTCCCTCAGAGCCCTTATTTGTCCTCCGTAGGTATGGTCTTGGAACCAGTTTAAATCCCAGAAAATCCTCTAGGTTATAAGATTAGTCTCCTAATGGTCATGGGTGTCTTGATTTTCCTCTTTTGTCTGAACCTGTTCTCTCTTATAAGTCATTAATCGTCTTACTAAGAGCAAGTTTCATATCTTTGTCATTATTGTCATCATACTTATTCTGTAATAGGATGAAAGGTAATAAGATAAAGAGAAGAGGAAAATTATGCGAGAGCTGTCAGAAGCAGAATGGATAAGTCGTTTTGAGTAAGTTCAGGGACGTAAGCCAAAATCTGATTAGCTACAACTGGCTTATCAGTCTGGCCTTATTGGAGTCTCGAAAAATATAATTATATCTATATACTTTTAGGGATCCCTAGTAGTAATCGTAGTTGCAATTGGTTTGACTCTTGTCACTAGTTCAGTGAAGAACGATAAACAGACTCAGTCGTCTTCCACAGTGGCTAGCTCGATATTCTAATCAACGGAGAATACTATCACTTCATCTAGTGAAATAATAAGTCAAACGAATCTAGCAGTGTAAGTATTGATACACCTGATCCTAACCATGCCAAGGAAGCCTCTTCGTTGAATGTCGGACAATAATATGTCTGTGGATGAAACCGATGCTGCAAATGGTAATAGCAGTTCTGAGTGTACCATTGTTTCGGTTTATGAGAGATGGGAAATGCTTCTGTTCACCGCTATTTCTTTACGATAAAAAAGACGGAACTCCCTTTGTTCCTTACTCAGTAACTACTAATGGTGGTGTGTATGATGTCAAAGAAACAGAAAACGCAGACCTTAAATCAGGATATGCAGACATTGTAAACAATTAAAAAACTAGGAATCCGACTGGATTCCTAGTTTTTACTTTGAAGACAAGTCAAGCTGTGCTCAGCTCGTCTACAGTTATTCGCTCTTATTTAACCTTCTTAGCTAAGATGGTTGCAAATTGAAGGGCGATGGGATTGCCATATTCATCCAAACGGTGAAGGTGACCAAGATTTTCATTATACTTGACTAACTCCCAGTCACTATAATAATTTTTCAACTCTCCCTCTTCAAACGTAAATGGGAAAGGCATGGTACAAGGGTGTTCCTCGGTATCCATGGCACAGACAATCAGATTGTAACCACCTACGACAGTACGCTCTTGCATATTCTTGATAATAGCCGGAATTTGATCGGGATCAAGGAACATAAAGACTACTGTTGAGAGGATGAAATCAAAGGTCTCAGACTCGGGAAGAGCAGCAGCATTGATATCGTAGTAGCCAGCTCTAACATTGTAACTTTCCTCATCTGCAATCATTTGGATGCGTTGTGTAGCTTCGTTATTAACGTCAACGGCTGTAACATCATGCCCAAGTGATGCCAAATAAAGAGCGTTACGACCATGGCCACAGCCTAAATCAAGGGTACGACCAGGTTTAATATGTTCAGACTGGACGGCTTCAAGAACCTCAGAGTGGGCTTTAGTATCATACTTTTTAGCCATGTAGTCCTCTGGCTTGCAGTAGAAGGAAAGATAGCATTCTAAATCATCGGAAGCAGGAGCGATTCGATGCCAAGCTTGTGGTTGGACAAAAGGAATTTCTGTTTCAGGCGTGAAGAGGTGCTCTGCGGTAACTTGTCCCCCTTCATCTAATTCGTAAAAGTGAAGAGCTCCTGATAGAATAGTCAGTTTAGCCCAGGTTCCAACCTTAGTGTTATGTTTTTGCGTCACCATTTCTGGGAGTGTCGTGGCTGTCCAGTTTGGAAGACGTTTGTAGCAAACGAGTTGCTGATCTATTGTCATATGTTGAGTTCCCTTCGATATGTATGTCTCTATTATAGCAAAAAGTATGGAAAAAGAAAAAAAGGCTTAGCTGAACTGCATCCAAAAAGTTAGATAGAGAAAGTCTAACTTTTTGAGGGTGTTTTTTATTATGAAATTGATTTATGAAGATAAAGTTCAAATATATGAACTGAGAGAGCTTCTAAAAGCGACAGCTAAGGGCTTAGAAACCGAGTATGCTGAAACAAAGGTGGCTTATGAAAAAAATCATAAGAGTACTACCAAGAAATAGTCCTATAAAGGAAGTTAGAGCTTGTCTCTAGTTTTTGTAGAAAAATTTAAATCTGTCAAGTTTTTTTCTTGACACATAAAAAAATGATATGGTATACTAGTTAAGGTAGAGAGGCAGTAAGTGCCTCCACCATAATAAAAAAACTGAAGAAAAGAGAAATTGAAAATGGCAGTAAAAATCCGTTTGACTCGTATGGGTTCTAAGAAAAAACCTTTCTACCGTATTAACGTTGCAGACTCACGTGCTCCACGTGATGGACGTTTCATCGAAACAGTTGGTACTTACAACCCACTCGTTGAAGAAAACCAAGTAACACTTAAAGAAGAACGCGTTCTTGAGTGGTTGTCTAAAGGTGCACAACCTTCAGATACAGTTCGTAACATCCTTTCAAAAGAAGGTGTTATGAAAAAATTCCACGAATCAAAATTCTCAAAATAATTTTTTAGCCTATGGATACCATTGAAAATCTTATTATCGCTATCATTAACCCCTTAATTACTTCACCAGATCAGTTGACCATCAAGATTATTGACGGTTCTGAGTTTTTGGAGTACCATCTTGATCTTGCTCCATCCGATATTGGGCGTGTTATCGGGAAAAAAGGACGTACTATTAAGGCGATAAGAGCGATTGTCTATTCGGTACCTACTCAAGGTAAAAAAGTTCGTCTTGTTATTGACGAAAAAGAGAAAGCTTAAGAGGTGACCCTAGGGTTTACCTTTTTGTCTATTTTGGTTATAGCTAGCAGTCTTTGGTATAATAAGAGGGTTAGAGTGGTATTAGGCTAATAGAAAAACTAGGTTAACTAGTTTAATGGTTAGTTTAATGGCTAAGTCAAAGCATTAGCTTAAAAAGGAGCAATTATGATTTATCAAGAAGCATTGGATTGGATTCATGGTCAATTAAAATTTGGTATTAAGCCTGGCTTGGAACGTATGGCCTGGATGCTTGAAGAACTAGGAAACCCACAGGACAATCTTAAGGCTGTGCATATTATGGGAACAAATGGTAAGGGATCTACTGTCAATGCCTTACAAATGATTTTTTCTCAAGCAGGTTATGAAGTTGGAACTTTTACCTCGCCTTACATTATTGATTTTAAGGAACGGATTTCTATCAATGGTCAGATGATTTCAGAAGAGGACTTACTTGACCTGGTTAATCGTGTGAAGCCTGTGGTTGAACGGTTGCCAAAAGAGACAAATCACGAAAATGCGACAGAGTTCGAAATTATCACAGTCTTGATGTTCCTCTATTTTGGTCAGGTCCATCCTGTGGATATCGCATTCATTGAAGCGGGAATGGGTGGCCTTCATGATTCGACTAATCTCTTTAAGCCCTTGGCAGTCCTATGCCCTTCGATTGGTTTAGACCATCAGGCTATTTTGGGGAATACTCATGCTGAAATTGCAGCTGAGAAGACCGGTGTTTTGAAGAATGGAGCTCCCTTTATTTATGCGACTGACCGTACTGATGTTCGAGATGTTTTCGAGAAAGAAAGCGCGTGAAGAAGGGTCTAAGACCTATGAGCTAGGGAGAGATTTCACGGCTACAGGATCAAGCCATTCCTTTGATTTTACCTATGGAGAGCAAAGGTTAGATGATATAGTCTTGGCTATGGCTGGTCAACACCAAGTAGCAAATGCTAGCTTGGCTATCATGGCTTCTTTATTGCTTCAAAAAGATTATCCCAAAGTAACGCCTGAACTCATAAAGGATGCCCTGGCTCATGCCAATTGGCGAGGTCGAACAGAATTTTTAAGACCTAATCTCATGATTGATGGTGCTCATAATAATGAGAGTGTTAAAGTTTTGATTGACTTGTTGCAATCAGAATATGCAGATAAGGAGATTGAACTTCTCTTTGCGGCTATTGACACCAAGCCTATTGACGGAATGCTTGCCCAACTAAAATCGGTTGGTGACTTGACTGTAACGAGTTTTGACTATCCAAACAGTGTTAAATTAGATAAATACCCAGAGGCTTATAAGCAGGTACCAGACTTCAAAACATGGATTAAAGAACATGTGACGACTGATAATAAGAAACTTTATGTGGTAACGGGATCTCTATACTTCATTTCTCAGGTCAGAAAATGGGTTTTAGAGCAGGCAAGTGATGGTTAAGACTTGAAAGATGACATTTAGGGGCGTATAATAGCCCTCGTATGTTTTAAAAGTAAGGAGATCACAATGTTTCAACGTCTGAAAAACATTTTAATCGGTGAACCTTTAACTCATGATGATAGTGGTGATGAACACTTATTGTCCAAGATTCAGGCCCTGGCCATGTTGTCGAGTGATGCACTCTCATCTATCGCCTATGGTCCAGAGCAAGTCGTCTTGGTTCTGACAGCTGTATCTAGTGCGGCTATTTGGTGGTCAATCCCTATTGGGCTTTTGGTTCTCGTCCTTTTGGCCAGCCTTACCATCTCTTATAGACAGGTTATCAAGGCCTATCCCCAAGGTGGTGGTGCCTATATGGTAACGACGGAAAATCTGTCTCCTAAGTTTGGCTTGATAGCTGGTGGCAGTCTTTTGGTCGATTACATGTTGACGGTTGCTGTTTCAGTAGCCTCAGGTGCAGATGCCATTACTTCAGCCCTTCCCTTCCTTCATCCTTTCAATCTTGAGATATCAATGATTTGGTGCTTGTTTTGATGGTTATGAATCTTAGGGGAATGCGCGAATCGGCAAAATCTTTGATGATACCAGTTTATCTCTTCATTATTTCGACGCTGTTCTTGTTGGGATTTGGTTTCTTTCAAATTTTAACTGGTCATATGCCTTACGCAGCCACAGCACATTTAGGACAACCTATTACAGGTGTGTCAGTTATTCTTATTTTAAGGGCCTTTACTTCAGGTTCGGCTTCATTGACAGGGGTAGAAGCCATCTCTAATGCGGTACCTTTCTTTAAGAAACCTAAGGCTAAAAATGCAGCATCAACCCTCTTTATCATGTCAAGTATTTTGGGAGTCATGTTTGCCGGAATTACCTTCCTTAACTGGTGGATTGGTATTACACCTCATTCAGGTGTGACAATTTTGGCGCAGATGGCTAGGGAAATTCTTGGTGATTCATGGATTGGCAGTATCTTATTTTATATCTTTCAGTTTTCAACTGCCATGATTCTTGCAGTGGCAGCAAATACAGGTTTTTCAGCCTTTCCGATGTTGTCCTTTAACATGGCTAAGAATAAATACATGCCTCATATGTATCTTGAAAAAGGTGCACGTATGGGATACTCTAACGGAATCTTGACGCTGGCTATTGGGGCCATTACTCTCTTATTCATTTTCCGAGGAAATACGGAACGTTTGATTCCGCTTTATACAATAGGGGTGTTCATTCCTTTTGCACTTTCTCAAACAGGTATGGTTGTCCATTGGATTCGTGAATACGGCAAAGGGTTCTGGAAGCATTCTTTGGCTAATATTTTAGGTGCCTTAATTTGTTACGCTATTGTCCTCATTCTCTTCCTCTTCCGCTTAGGGGATATTTGGCCATTCTTCCCAATTATTGCTATTTTGATGTGGATGTTCCTTAAGATTAAGAAACATTACAATGGAGTTGCTCAACAGTTGCGTATTAATGGTCAAGTCAAAGAACATCATTATCAAGGCAACATTGTTCTTATCTTGGTGGGAAATGTTACAAAGGCTAATATTGGTGCCATTTCTTATGCACGTTCTATTGGAGATAAGGTTATTGCTATGCATGTGTCTACTAAAGATACAGAGAATAAGGATAAGGAAACCGAACAAGAATTTAAAAAATATTTCCCAGAAATCGAGATGGTTCATATCCAATCACCTTATAGTTCAATTACGCAGTCAACTATTCAATATGTAGATGAAGTGGCTACTCAGGCTGAAAAAGGATAATGCGACTCTGACTGTTATGATTCCACAGTTTGTTCCGAAAAAATCATGGCAAACCATACTTCATAATCAGATGAGTTTACGATTGAAATATTATCTCAAATGGCGTGAGAATATTGTCATTTCATCCTATTCTTACCACTTAAAAGATTAAATTAAGACAGCTCTTTATCAACTGAAGTGGGTAACGAAAAGCTAACATCTTGAGAGAGGACCTGATATGTCTTCTCTTTTTGTGTGTTCAGAGTGATGAAGACAGGTTTCTTAAAGTTTATGAAGTTGAACGTGTTTTGGTTGAATGTCTAAGACCAGTTCATCAGGTGGTTCTTCAAATTATTGCACCAGCTTTTAAGAAATATTTTCAACAGAATCAAATTCATTTTACACAAATTATTTTATTATGCCCAGCTATTTAAAGTAACTGATAAGTTACAATCTTATACGGAGGTGCTATCTTAATGTTTTCAAATGCGAATAGCTTTAAAGCAAAAATCAAAAGTATTTCAAAAGTAGCGCAGTATTTAGTAGCATGTGACATTTGCACTTATTCTGTTAAGATTTTACCTCACTCTTCTTAGCCAGATTCCCTTTATAAAGCTAATTCTTGGCGCTATTTACGTCGTTTTTACCATTTTTCGATCGAGAACGAGGTATTAATGAAAGCTTTTTTAAAGAAAGTAAGGTAATATTTTTTGGGAACAAGATAGAAATTTCGACCATCAAACGTTTTTTATGTCCCTGCCGTACGATTGCTGGAAAAGAGGATCTATTGCTAGATGAAATATTCTCAAACTCTCAAGTCTATATACTCCAATTAATAAGAACTGCCAGATAAATATGAGATTCTCCTTCCCTATCTGGTTAGAGAACAGAAACAGATGCTCCTAACAGAATAAGTAACCTTATTTTAAAAATAGACTATCCTACTAAATAAAGAGTAGGCTTCTTTCAAGAGAAAAAAATCAATACAAATTTACTCTATCATATCTTAAATATCAGAAATAAATAAAAAACCACGAGAGGATAGCGATTTATTTAACTATCTTTTCTGGTGGTTTTTAATCTCTGAGTTGTCTGTGTAAGATATGAATAATTTGGGTTAATAACTCAGTTCCAAGAATCGTAGACCAGACAGGTATGATTATTCCAAGATTGATTTAAGATTGGCTTTCAAACTAGATCAGGTGGAGAAGGAGCTAGACAACATAAACAATCAATAATAAAATCTACTGATGATTAGTGAATTTTTGTGTAAACGATTAGTCAATCTCTATTTTCTCTCGAACATAAAGACTATCCAAATAAAGTTAAATTTGGCCTCAAATAGATTCTGAAGATTTATTTTTCTCTTTTTGTCAAGGTATCTGGATATGAGAAAATAGAAATCATCTTAGAATGTGACTAAGAGAATTATTTTTACATATTTAAATCAAATTTAATGTTGAAGTTTTTCCAAGCATTTGTTTAGCATGTCTATTTTTTTGAAACAATAGTAGTTTTAGAATTTTTCAAATATCAAGGGATTTAGCCAAATATTCAGTAAAATAGCTATTAATTCTGCAAGTTGTTGAGGATCGTCTGTCGTTATTGAGCCGTCTTCAACTCCTTCTACGATAATTGGATAAAAAATAATCAGGGATTGTGAGTTCTTGCATTTTGTTTTAAAAAATGAAACAAATAACTTAGGACTATCCAGTAACTTAGGAGAAATTGTAACTATAGTTTCCATATTAGTATTAGCTAAACTAATAGAAACTAGTTGTGTTATTTTTCAGATCCAGTTATATTTTTGGAAAAATTTGATTTTGTCAAAAATAAGTTTATTCTGTAAACCTATATTTTTGACAACTGCTTCAAAAAATATCCTCTTTAGATTCAAAATGGTGATAAATTGCTCCTTTTTGTTAAAACCGTCTAAGCCATTTATAATATCAGAAATGGTGGTTTGTTCATATCCCTTTGTTAAGAAAAAGATTAGTTGCGACTTCAAGTATTTTTTTCTTTAGTGTTTTTCCATATTTTTAGAAAATAACTCTCCTTTCAATTTATTTATTCCAATGGAATTAGTACACAATTACTGTTGAGAGGTTACCAATTAATCATTATAACACACTTATACATAGCTTGCCTAATCATTTTTGTTCATTGTATTTTGAAATTATTTTCTATAACTATTTTTTTATTAAAAAAATCTAAAAGTAGTTGTTAACATACCAAAGGTATGTTGAAAATCAAACTACATACCAATGGTATGTAGTAGGACATGTCCTACTTAAAATGATCGATCAGATAAATTAATGGGATGAATCTATTATAGAATCGTTACCTCATCAATTAATCGAGGGATCCTTTATTTGAATTATTGAAGAGAATCATTTCTTTGAAAGTGGTAACTCTATCCCGAATTCTGATAATAACTACTTACTTTTTCTTAGAATTTTTAGCAATCATTTTTGGAGGAGGTGCTATAGTTTACAATTTATTTTTGTATAACGAAACTCCCTTTTCTTGAATATGATTTTTGGTAGAGAGAACCAAATTTTGCTTTTTAATATTTGGAGTGTTCTTCTCATTGTTTACTACAATAATACATGAAGGAATGCATATTTTGTTTTCAAATAATGTTACAAATATAGGGAAAGTTCTACGTTTTTCTTGGAAGAAATCAGTAGCAACAGTTGATTTGACACATGTTTGGCTTTGGCTACTTTTTGAAAGAAGTATGGCTATTTTTAGCAGGCCCATTGTTTGATAGTATTATCTTGTCTTGTTTTTACCTAATAAGTGATTATTTTTTAGTCCATATATAACAATATCCATTTATATTATGATTTTTAGATTATTGTGGCAATTACGACTTATAGAACATACTGATGGCCGATTACTGATATATATGTTGTTGATAATCCATTTTTTTGAAAAATAATTTTGATAATAATAAGATTCTTTAACAAATAAAGAAAAAGATAGTATGGAGAGCATGTCGTATTTTTAGCACTATTATAACTATCTTGCTATTATTACTTCTTTTATTTTTTTGTAGCACAGATTGTGAGGTATTCATGAAACAAGAAACTATTGTTGTAAGACATTTGAAAAAGTCTTACGGTCAAAAAAATGTTACAGATGACATTAGTATTACTTTTTATAGTAGTCAGATCGTTGCAATTGTAGGTCATAACGGAGCTGGAAAGAGTACGTTTCTGAATCAAATAAATGGCACAGTAGCCTCAGATAAGGGGACAATACATATTAAAGGAGTAGATGTAACCAAACAACCTGGAAAAAGCGAGAGAACTTGTTTTCTTCTATGCCACAGTTTCAAGTACCAATTAAAGGGAGTCACAGTACAGGAAGCAATTAAATGCATTGGTGCTGTAAAAGGAATGAATTCTTCAGCGGTTGAAAGTCGTACCAAAGAATTAATTGATTTCTTAGAGATTAACCAATGGAAGCATACAGCTGGCGAAAAGCTTTCAGGTGGACTTCAGCGATTAACATCTTTTGCGATGTCAGTCGTCGATATCCCATCTATTTTAGTTCTGGACGAGCCAACTAATGATGTTGATCCATTTAGAAGGACTTTGATATGGCGTTACTTGCGTTCTCTTGCAAATTTAGGAACAACAGTTATCATTGTCAGTCATAATTTATTTGAGGTAGAGAGGTATGCTGATCGATACTTACTATTTGATAAAGGGCGTATTAAAAGAGATGTGCTTGTATCAGAGTCTAAAAATGCTCGTCAGTTAAAGCATCAAGTATCGCTATCAGGTGTTAATAAAGAGGAACTTTTTCATTTCTTGAATCATAATAACTTGAAATATGATGATGTTGAAAAACGTTTGATTTTTACAGTCAGTGAAGATTGTTTTACAGAGGTAATATCGGTTATTTTTGATTTACTGAAAAACAGATAGAATTGTTAGTTATGAGATAAAGTTGAGAACTCTCTCTGATGACTACGAGGGTACATAAATGAATAATAGTCAAAAAGGTTATCTAAATTCGGTGGATTGGTAAAATGGAGCTTACTTCATCAGGTTTTTATATTCCAGTCTTTGTTGTGGTTCAAATCATTTTATCATTTGCTGTCATTTATGGTTTTCTATTCATTACCAATTCAACTAATCAAGCAGAGAAGTCTTATCTTTGTACAGGAGCTATGGCTATAAATGTGATTGCTGTTACTTGTGTGCTAGCACCTCAAATTGTTAGTGAGGCTAAGCAAAATGGTGTTTACGAATATCAGAAAACATTGCCTGTTTCGAGAGTAGAGATACTGTTGTCTGATTTATTAATTTGGGGATTATTATGTCTACCAGGAATCTTATCAAGTATATTGATTAGCAAATTTGGTTTTGGGTTAGATGTTTCAATCGGGATTAATTCAATCTTATCTGTATTATTGATTATTTTTTTCCTTGTTATTAGTTGGTTTTGCGATTGCCTATATTCTACCAACAAATGTTGTTCCCTTAGTAACACAGCTAAATATGATTGGTGGATTGATGTTTTCTCCAATTATCTATGCAGCAGATAGACTACCTTCATGGACGATAACCTTATATAAGTATTTTCCTTTTGTACCAGCTAGTCAGATAATCCGTTCATCCATTTTTAGACTAGAGTACGTTGACAGCAAGAATTTTTCCACGCTAATAGTTTGGGCTTGCTTTTGGATTTTTGTATCACTAATAACATTATCTAGGAGGAAATAGATATGAGTAAGTTAACAGTTTCTAATTTAACAAAAGTTGTAAAGAACAAGACGCTATTAAATAACGTCTGCCTTTCCTTGAACTATGGGCAAGTCTATAGTGTTATAGGAGATAATGGTGCAGGAAAAACAACACTATTCCGATGTATTTTGGGATTAAGTCAACCTATTGGAACCGTTGCTCTTGACGATAAAGTCGTAAATTCTTTCAATTTATAACGAATTCCTTAAAAAGTCAGTGTTGTCTTTCCTTTTCCAGATAGCTTTGGAGCTTATACTGTGAAAAGAGGTTTTGAAAATCATACACGTTATTATGCTTGTCAATCTGTGGATGTTGAAAAGTTATCTAAAAAAATTTGGACTAAATGTTTACTTAGGAGATATGATTTGTAAAATTTTCTTTAGGGTGTGAAGCAACATAATATTGCCTTAGCATGTTTACATAATCCAGATATATTGATACTAGATGAACCATTTAATGGTTTGGATAGAGATGGGATTCTTTTTCCTTCAGCATCTTTTGCTGGATTTCAAAAAACAAGAGAAGTTGATTATTATTTCAAGCCATTCATTTGCTGAATTAGAGAGATAACTGATCGCCTTATTTTTATTCAGCAAGGAGAAATTTTAGTCGATACAGATGTTTTGGAAATTAAGAGACAAGGTTTTTGAAACTTTTGAACAATTCTATAGAAAAATAAAAGAGGAATACGGTGTATGAAGGAACAGATCATCTATGAGTTCACTACCCATGGTCGTCATTTTAGGGGAATTATGTGGACAAATATATTAGTCAACTTATCAGCTTTGATTTTTTTCAGTTTTGTAGGACATTTTGAGTCATCTGATCAAAACTCTATTTTAACTGACTCTGCAGGCATAATGACTTTGGCTTCAACATTAACAGTATCTGTTGCTGCTATTTATGGTGTTGTCATTCTAAATCGATTGTTATTAAAAAGACTATATTGGAAATGCAGGAAAATTATCTTTTTATTTTCAGGCGGTAGATTTGAGATATTCCTAAGTAAAGTTATTTCTTTGTCTATTCATTGTTTTTTTAGTCTAGTTCCTGTTTTGTTGCTTGAAAAATCTTATTTTTATTTTGTAGGGACTCTCTCTTGGTGTTTTATCAACTGGCCTGTTTGTATATGGGTTAAAAGCTATCTTCGTAGCTATGTTTGCAGGCTTTTTTTGTACTTATCGTAGTGTTAACTTCAATACTGGTAGGCCAAGTGACACAATCAATTAATGTTCCCATTATTGTATCTATAATAATTGTGTCAATTATGGGAAATTTTTGTAGCCTACCTATATCAATTGAACAATTTAATTATAGTACTTCTGACTCTATGTGTAGCAGTTTTAGTTTGCCTAGCAATTAGTATTTTAATTGATAGAGTTAAAAAAAGATGATTTGATAAAGAATACACCTATAAAAATGGCAAGTAGAAAATCATTAAGAGCAACTTTTTGGTATTACTCTATGCCATTTCCTGTAAAATAAGATACTGTCAATAATTATGTGTAAACACTCAAGTAGAGTTGAAGAATGTTAATCAAATAAACTTTCAAGTGTGTCAGAACATTGTCCAAACCCTTTATGGATTCGTTGACTTTGCTTGAAATTATAATCTTCAAACAAAGTAACTAGGTAACGTTCCATAGCCTCCTCGTTAGGGAAAAGAACCTTCTTTTTCGTTTGACGTTTGATTTTTTTGTTAAGAGACTCAATGAGATTTGTCGAATAAATGCTGTGCCAAATCTGGTAGGGAAACTGATAAAAAGTTAAAAGATTATCCGTATTCTCCAGACTTTCCATGACTTTCCTATACTTTGGTTCCCATCCGGCGATAAAGTCCTCTAAAGCTTGCACTGCTATTTCTAAATTTTCAGCATGATAAATCGTTTTAAATTGCTCCAGAATAACCGCTCTATCTGCTCGTTTCACTTTACTAGCTAGATTTCGGCTAATATGAATTAAGCAACGTTATTGTTTAGCTAATGGGTAAGCCTGACTGATAATCTGCTCAAGCCCCTTGAAGCCATCGGTCACTACAAGAGAAACCTGTTGGATTCCTTGGTTTTGAAGCTTGTCTAACAGGGTGGACCAAGAAGCATTGTTTTCATTTGGGATGATTTCATATCCAAGAACAGCCTTCTGTCCTTCTGGTGTAATGCCAAGTGCGATATGAATACATTCTTTACTAACGGTTCCACGCCTTAGTTGATATTGAGACCCGCTAGTCGGGTCAGCTAGCAAAGGTGGTGCTAAAGCCTAAGAGCAAACCACCCGTTAGACGGGTTGTTATGACTGGCTAGGATTCAGCTTAGCAATTTTATTTTTTTGCAAGAAAAATCGCGTAAAATGAGTTATAATAGATAATATTATAACGTTGCAAGAGGAAATTATGGCAAATCAAGAAAAAGTAGAACAAGCAGTCTATCAATTATTGGAAGCTTTGGGTGAGAATCCTGAGCGTGAAGGTCTTTTGGATACGCCAAAACGTGTGGCTAAGATGTATGCTGAGATGTTTTCAGGTTTAAATGAAGACCCGAAAGATCAGTTTACAGCGGTTTTTTCAGAAGTTCATGATGAAGTTGTCCTTGTCAAGGATATTCCTTTTTACTCTATGTGTGAGCATCACTTGGTTCCTTTCTATGGCAAGGCTCATGTAGCCTATTTGCCAAGTGGGGATAAGGTGACAGGACTATCAAAATTGGCACGTGCTGTTGAAGTGGCGGCCCGTCGTCCACAATTGCAAGAACGTCTTACAGATCAAGTCGCTACAGCGCTTGAAGAAGCCCTTAATCCTCGAGGGGTCTTTGTCATGGTGGAAGCTGAGCACATGTGTATGACTATGCGTGGTATTAAAAAACCAGGAAGTAAGACCATCACAACGGTTGCAAAAGGCCTCTATAAAGAAGACCGTGAAGAACGTAAGGAAATTCTTTCTTTGATGCGTGATTTTTAGGAGTTAAAATGTTTATTGGTAAACATGAAATTGCAGGTAAGGCCTGCATTATGGGAATCTTGAATGTCACCCCAGATTCTTTTTCTCAGACGGTGGTGATTTTGTCACAATAGAAGATGCATTGGCTCAGGCTGAGCGTATGATTGCGCAAGGGGCTAGCATTATCGATGTGGGTGGTGAATCTACAAGACCCGGAGCAGAATTTGTAACCGAGGAAGAAGAGATTGCTCGTATTGTGCCAATTATACAAGCTATTAAGGCAAAATATGATGTTCTTATCAGTATTGATACCTACAAGACAGCCACTGCCAGAGCTGCTTTAGAAGCAGGTGCAGATATTCTTAATGATGTCTGGGCAGGACTTTATGATGGTCAGATACTAGCCTTAGCAGCTGAAAAAAATGTACCGATTATCCTCATGCATAATCAAAAGAAGAAAAAAATACAGTGATGTCACAGAGAATGTCTGTACTTTCCTTAGTCAACGTACGCAAGCTGCCTTGGAAGCAGGTGTAGCTAAAGAAAATATTTGGATTGATCCTGGCTTTGGCTTTGCTAAAAATGTCCAACACAATATTGACCTGCTTAGAGGCTTGGATAAAGTTGTTGGACTTGGGTATCCTGTTCTTTTTGGGATTTCTCGTAAGCGTGTTGTGGATTATCTCCTAGGTGGAAATATTCCTGCCAAGGACCGTGATCAAGGGACAGCTGCTTTATCTGCCTATGCTGTTGGCAAGGGATGCCAAATTGTCCGTGTCCATAATGTTGAAGTCAATCGTGATATTGTTAAGACTATCTCAGGAATTTTATGAAATTAAAAAAGCTCAATTGAGCTTTTTTTCTTAGTCTTGAATTGTCCAAACGCTGACAGATTTTTCAGAGACTGGGAAGTCTCCCCATCCGTCTTCGTCAATGATTACAGTGTCAGAGCAGTTCCCAAGAATATCATAGAAGGTTTGTCCAGCCCAATCACTTCCAATTTCCATAGATTTGTTGTTGGCAGCATCATTAGAAATGGTTACGGCTAATGGAGTACCGTTTTCATTACCAGAGCGTGTCCATCCGATACAGTTAGGGTCGTCAAAGTAGTCTGTTTGCTCTCCGTAAGCCAAATCTTTACGAGCGTAAAGTAAGGTGTCTAGGACATCTTTGAAACTTTCTTGAGCAAACTCACCATCAATACCATAGTAGTCACCATAAAATAGGCAAGGAAGACCGTCTTTACGAAGAAGGATAAGGGCATAGGCAGATGGTTTAAACCATTCTTCAACAGTAGATTCCAGGGCTTGTCCACGTTGGGTGTCATGATTGTCTACAAAGGTTACCGCATGTTCTGGGTGATTTTTGACTAAGCTATGATCGAAAATAGTCGTTAAATCATACTCGGCTCCTTCGAGGCTAGCATAGTATAAATTGTTATGAAGGCGAACATCTACAAGATCAAAGCGGTTTTCAGTTTTTTCGAGATAAGTATTATTATCCTCTTCCTTGGCATTCCAAAATTCACCAAAAAAACATAGAAATCTTGACCTTGTTTTTCTTTGACGTCGCGAATAAAATTACGCATAAAGAAAGAATCAATGTGCTTGATGGCATCCATTCGGAAACCTTGGACTCCAGTTGTTTCGACGAACCAGTCAGCCCATTCGTAAATATTTTCTATAACCTCAGGATGTTTATAATCTAGGTTGGCATACATAAGGTAGTCAAAGTTACCATTTTCATTGTCAACCAAGTCATTGTGTGCCCAGCCCTTGTTGTCACCTTGGATAAGATAAATACCATTTTTATTTCTTTTGGCATCGAAGTCAGTCCCATTAAAGTGGTACCAGTGCCATTCAAAGTCGTTGTAAGCTTTCTGACGTCCGTCAAAAGTGAAATGAGTCCAACCCTCGATTTCAAACGGTTCGCTGATTTCTTGGGTACGGTCCTCGGGGTCAACTTCTACCACATCAAAGGTTTCAAGTTTATCCGCGGCTGCCTTGTGGTTGAGCACAACATCGGCCATAGGGACGATACCAACATTTTTGAGTTGGTTGATGGCATTAAGGTATTCTTCCTTGAGACCATATTTGGTGCGTATGGTTCCTTTTTGGTTGAATTCCCCAAGGTCAAAGAGGTCATAGACTCCGTAACCAACATCATCTTTGTTAGTAGCTTTGAAAGCAGGCGGCATCCAAACATGGCTGATGCCAAGGTCTGCTAGATGTTGGGCATCGTCAGCTAAGTTGTTCCAATGTTGGCCGTCACTTGGGAGATACCATTCAAAGTATTGCATTGCAGTTTGATTTGTCATAGTTTTTCCTTATTAGTTGAGATAGTCTTAGTTTTAGATATCAGGAATTTTTAAACTCCTGTGACTTTATTTTACCAAATCAGAAGAATTACGCAATCGATTGTATTGTCGAAAAACAATAACTTCAGATTTGTCTAAAATATCATACTAATTAGATCCCAACTTTTCACCTTTTTGTGTTAGAATAAAGATGAGTTTAGTCGTCTTAAGGAGAAGATATGGATAAAATCATTTTAAATGGTTGCCGTTTTTTTATGGCTATCACGGGGCTTTTTGCTGAGGAGCAAACCCTAGGGCAAATTTTTGTGGTTGACCTGGAACTGGAAGTTGATTTGACCAGGGCTTCACAAAGTGACAATCTAGCAGATACAGTTCATTATGGTTTGGTTTTTGAAGCAGTACAGAAACAGGTGGAAGAAGAAAAAAAGTATATTTTGATCGAGCGTTTAGCTGGTGCTATTTGTGAGGACTTGTTTAATCAATTTGCGCCAATCCAATCTATTAAAAATTAGAATTACTAAAGAAAACCCACCAATTAATGGGCACTATAGAAGTGTTGGAATTGAGTTGGAGCGCAGTCGATGACGAAAGTTTATTTAAGTTTGGGATCTAATATAGGAAATCGTCAAGGCTATCTTCAAAAAGCGGTTGAGAGCTTGAATCGATTGCCTGAGACGGAAGTTAAAAGCAGTGTCCTCTTATTATGAGACGGCTGCTTGGGGATTAACAGACCAGGCTGATTTTTGAATCTCGCTTTAGCACTTGACACTCAGTTGCCGGCCGAAACCTTACTAAGTTATTGCCAGCAAATTGAAAAATCTTGACCGCGTTCGACATGAACACTGGGGCCCTCGGACTGTGGATATTGATATTCTTTTATATGGGCAGGAAACCTGGGGGACTGAACACCTTAAAGTGCCTCATCCTTTCATGACTCAAAGGGCCTTTGTTTTGGTTCCTCTGCTAGAAATTGCCGAGGATTTAGTTGAGCCTCAAACTGGTCAACCCTACGAAAAAAATATTTGAGTCAATTAGACACTAGTGATGTCCGCAAATTGGAGCAAGTGGACTAGTTTTTACTAAAATTCCTTGTCGTCAAGATGGGGATTTTTGCTATAATTAATCTTGGCTTTTTGCTGTATTTTTCTTTTAATTTTTTTGGGAAAAATACTAATTCATTTTTAGGTTGTGATAGTCATAAGGGGAATTTTTCACAATACCTACAAAAGAAATAAATGTATAGAAAAAAAGTATGGGAAATAACATGTTAGATGAACTTAAAGAAGACTTAGTGGGGATTGATATTCGTTTCGACGAACCCTTAAAAGGTTATACTTACACCAAGGTTGGAGGTCCAGCGGATTATTTGGCATTTCCACGTAACCGATATGAGCTCTCTCGTATTGTCAAATTTGCAAACAAGCACGACATTCCGTGGATGGTGCTTGGTAATGCCAGTAATTTGATTGTCCGTGACGGTGGTATCCGAGGTTTTGTGATTATGTTTGACAAGCTTAATGGTATCGCTGTTAATGGTTATCAAGTTGAAGCAGAAGCGGGAGCTAATTTGATTGCAACAACCAAGGTGGCCCGGTTCCAAAGTTTGACTGGTTTTGAATTTGCGGCGGGAATTCCAGGTAGTATTGGTGGTGCTGTCTTTATGAATGCGGGTGCCTATGGTGGCGAGATTGCACATATCTTGGTTTCTGCCCAGGTTCTCACAAAAGACGGTGAAATTCGTACGATTGATGCAAGAGATATGCGTTTTGGTTATCGTCGTTCGGTGCTCCAAGAAACAGGTGAAGTGGTTATTTCAGCAAAATTCAACCTCAAACCAGGAGACTACGAGCAAATCAAGAATGAGATGAACCGTCTTAATCACTTGCGAGAACTTAAACAACCTCTTGAATACCCATCATGTGGTTCGGTCTTCAAACGTCCGCTAGGTCATTTTGCAGGTCAGCTTATTATGGAAGCCAACCTCAAGGGACATCGTATCGGTGGTGTTGAGGTTTCAACTAAGCATGCCGGTTTCATGGTCAATGTCGATCAAGGAACAGCAAAAGACTATGAAGACCTTATTGCAGATGTTATCGCTAAGGTTAAGGAAAATTCAGGTGTGACACTAGAGCCTGAAGTTCGCATCATTGGCGACAAATTAAATTAATAATACCCTAATCCTATTTTTGTTATCCATGGAGGATTTATGACAATTGACTAATCCGATTATTGCCTTTCAGAACGTCTCGAAAGTATTTGAAGACAGTGGCACACAAGTTTTAAAAGACATCAACTTTGAACTGGAAGAAGGTAAGTTCTATACCCTACTTGGGGCCTCTGGTTCTGGTAAATCAACTATCTTGAACATCATTGCTGGTCTCTTGGATGCGACCAGTGGTGACGTTCTTTTGGATGGAAAGCGTATTAATGATATCCCTATCAATAAAAGGGATGTCCACACCGTTTTCCAATCTTATGCCCTCTTCCCACACATGAATGTCTTTGACAATGTGGCTTTTGCGCTTAAGTTAAAAAAGGTGCCTAAAAAGGAAATTGAAGAGCGTGTAAAAGAAGCCTTGAAAATGGTTCAACTAGATGGTTATCAAAAGCGCTCGATTCAAAAATTATCAGGTGGTCAACGCCAACGTGTGGCCATTGCCCGTGCGATTATCAATCAGCCACGTGTGGTCCTTTTGGATGAGCCCTTGTCAGCACTGGATTTGAAGTTACGTACTGAAATGCAATACGAGTTGCGTGAACTACAGCAACGTCTAGGGATTACTTTTGTCTTCGTCACTCACGACCAGGAAGAAGCATTGGCCATGTCAGACTGGATTTTTGTTATGAACGATGGTGAAATTGTTCAATCAGGAACGCCTGTTGATATCTATGACGAGCCTATCAACCATTTCGTTGCAACCTTTATCGGAGAATCTAATATCCTACCAGGAGTCATGATTGAGGACTATTTGGTTGAGTTCAACGGAAAACGTTTCGAATCTGTGGATGGAGGAATGCGTCCAAACGAACCTGTCGAAGTGGTTATCCGTCCTGAAGATTTACAAATCACGCTTCCTGAAGAAGGTAAACTGCAAGTTCGCGTGGAAACGCAGCTCTTCCGTGGGGTCCACTATGAAATCATCGCTTATGACAATCTTGGCAATGAATGGATGATTCATTCAACCCGTAAGGCGATTGAGGGTGAGATTATAGGTCTTGATTTTACGCCTGAGGATATTCATATCATGCGTCTTAATGAGACAGAAGAAGAGTTCGATGCACGTATTGAAGAATATGTGGAAGTGGAAGAACATGAAGATGGCTTGATTAATGCCATTGAGGAGGAGCGCTATGAAGAAACAGCTAGCCTCTTCTCGGTACCTTACCTCCTTTGGCTCCTGCTCTTCGTGGTTGCTCCAGTGCTCATGCTACTCTATCAGTCTTTCTTTGATATCAGTGGCAACTTTACTTTGGACAATTATGGTACCTTCTTTTCCAGTTGGACTTACTTAAGGATGAGTTTTAACTCGGTTCTTTATGCAGCCATCATTACTCTGGTAACGCTTTTCATCTCTTATCCGACGGCATATCTCTTAACCAGATTGAAGCATAAGCAACTTTGGTTGATGTTGGTCATTTTGCCAACCTGGGTCAATCTCCTTCTGAAAGCCTATGCTTTTATGGGGATTTTTGGCCAACAGGGTGGCATCAATGCCTTTCTTGGTTTCTTTGGAATTGCCCCTATGCAAATTCTCTTTACGGATTTCTCTTTCATTTTTGTAGCCAGTTACATTGAAATTCCATTTATGATTCTACCGATTTTTAATGCTCTGGATGATTTGGATGAGAATATTGTCAATGCAAGTAAGGATTTAGGAGCTAATGATTGGCAGACCTTTACCAAGGTTATCTTTCCTTTGTCGCTTAATGGGGTACGCTCGGGTGTACAATCGGTCTTCATTCCTAGTCTTAGCCTCTTCATGCTAACACGTTTGATTGGTGGGAACCGAGTTATTACACTAGGGAACGGCTATCGAACAGCATTTCCTCACAACACAAAACTGGGGAATGGGGGCAACTATTGGTGTTGTTCTTATTGCTGCTATGATTGCGACAATGTGGTTAACAAAGGAGAGACATCAATGAAAAAATTTGCAAATCTCTATTTAGCTTTTGTCTTTGTTATCCTTTACCTGCCAATCTTTTATTTAATCGCCTATTCTTTCAACAGTGGTAGTGATATGAATAGTTTCACAGGTTTTACTCTGGATAACTACCAGAGCATGTTTTCAGATAGCCGTCTTATGTTAATTCTGGTTCAAACCTTCTTTTTAGCTTTCCTTAGTGCTCTTCTGGCGACGATTATTGGTACCTTTGGGTCAATTTTTATTTATGAGATCAAACAGAAGCAACAGACTGGAATCTTATCCCTAAATAACGTGCTAATGGTTGCACCGGACGTTATGATTGGTGCGAGTTTCTTGATTCTCTTTACCTTGATTGGTTTCCAACTTGGCTTTGTATCAGTTTTGTTGAGTCATATTGCCTTCTCAATCCCAATCGTGGTTCTCATGGTTTTGCCACGCCTTAAGGAAATGAATCGAGACATGGTGCATGCAGCTTATGACCTGGGGGCCACCCAATGGCAGATGTTACGTGAGGTTATGTTGCCATACTTGACACCTGGTATTATCGCTGGTTATTTCATGGCCTTTACCTATTCTTTGGATGACTTTGCAGTAACCTTCTTTGTAACGGGTAATGGTTTTTCAACACTTGCTGTGGAAATTTACTCACGTGCTCGCAAAGGTATTTCCTTAGAAATCAATGCTCTATCAACGGTTGTCTTCCTGTTCTCTATTCTTCTAGTCATTGGATATTATATGATTACTCAGGAGAGAAAGGAGAAGCATGATGCGTAAGCTCTATCAATTTCTGGCAGGGATTTTAGCAATTATTTTCTTCCTTTGGGGAATTTCTGCCTACATGCAAAGTCGCACCGGAAATGCTTCGGACAAACTTGTTATTTATAACTGGGGTGACTATATTGACCCTGATCTCTTGACCAAGTTCACTAAAGAAACAGGAATCAAGGTCCAGTATGAAACATTTGATTCTAACGAAGCTATGTATACTAAAATTAAGCAAGGTGGTACGACATACGACATTGCTGTGCCGTCAGACTACACCATTGATAAAATGGTCAAGGAAGACCTTTTGGTGAAGTTGGATAAATCTAAAATCCATGGCTTTGATCAGATTGGTTCAAGCTTTAAAGGACTTAGTTTTGACCCTCACAATGACTATTCCATCCCTTATTTCTGGGGGACAGTCGGAATCGTCTATAATACGAAATTGGTGAAAAAAGCACCTCAGCACTGGAATGATCTTTGGTCACCCGAATACAGAAACCAGATTATGCTGGTTGATGGCGCGCGAGAAGTTATTGGTCTTTCTCTCAATAGCTTGGGCTACAGTTTGAATACCAAGAACATGACTGAATTACGTTTGGCTGAAACTAAACTTAATAGTCTAACACCAAATATCAAGGCTATTGTTGGTGACGAGATGAAGGGCTACATGATTCAAGGTGATGCAGCTATTGGAGTAACCTTCTCAGGGGAAGCCAGTGAGATGCTTGATAAAAATGAGGATCTTCGTTATGTTGTTCCATCTGAAGGCTCAAATTTATGGTTTGATAATCTGGTCATTCCTAAAACAGTGAAGCATGAAAAAGAAGCTTATGCTTTTATCAACTTCATGCTTAAACCGGAAAAATGCAGCACAAAATGCTGAATATATTGGTTATGCACACCTAATGAGGCAGCCAAAGCCTTACTTCAAAAGAGTATTACTGATGATAAGGCCTTTTACCCATCAGAATCAACCATTAAAAACCTTGAAGTCTATAATAACCTAGGTCAAAAGTGGCTAGGAATCTATAACGATATTTACCTTCAAGTTAAAATGTATCGTAAATAAAAGTTTTTCTTTTGGACTGTTAGATTTTAATCTTAGTCACATAATCAGAAAAGAGGCTGAAACGCTAGTGTTTCAGCCTCTTTTCTGATTTCTCAAAGTTCTCGAAAACGATGGCTCTTTGTCAACTGTAGTGGGTGACGAAAAAGCTAACATCTAGAGAGGACCTGATAGGTCTTCTCTTTTTATGTTCAGAGTGATGAAGACACGTTTCTTAAAAGTTGATGAAGTTTCTAAAACCGAAGCCCAACCGTTTGATGTCTTTAATCAACTTGTTGGTAGCTTCCAGTTTTGCGTTTGAATAGTCTGTTTCTAGTGCATTTTGGATGTATTGTTTGTGTCTAAGAAAAAGTTCTAAAGACCGTTTGAAAATAGTGATTGACTTTGCTTCTATTTTCCTCTATCAGCTCAAAGAACTCATCTACTCTCTTCTCCTGAAAGTGAAAAAGCAAAAGCTGATAAAGTGTATAGTAGTCAGTAAGCTCTTTTGAAAAGCCTAGTGTCTTCTCAACAACTTCATGTGGTGCTAAAGTTTGTCGGAAAGTCTTTGAATAAAAAGAGTTGAGAGATAGTTTACAGCTGTCCTTTTGGAAAAAGTCGCCAGTGATTTTTCAAGGCTCGATAGGGTAGTGACTTCTTATCGAACTGGTTCATGGTTGCAATTCTAGTCTTTAAAAATGCTCTACCAAGGTGCTGGATAATGTGGAAACGATCAAGAACGATTTTAGCGTTTGGGAAAAGTTTTTTGGCTAGTGGAATATAAGCCCCAGACATATCCATCGTGATAAACTGCACCTGTTGGCGAGCTTTTAATGGATACTTTAAAAAGTAGTTTCGTATAGTGGTTTGGCGGCGATTATCAAGGATGGTTATGAGTTCGTTTGTCTCATAATTCTGCGCCACAAAAGCCAATTTCCCTTTCTTGAACCCAAACTCATCCCAGGACATAACAGCTGGAAGTTTGTCATAATGTTTCTTGAAAGTGAACTGGTCAAGCTTACGATAGACAGTGGACGTCGACACACGAAGTCTTCTGGCAATATCAGTTAATGACACCTTCTCAGTTAGGAGTTGTGTAACCTTTTGTCGGACCAGATTAGAGATTTGGCAGTTTTTCTCAACGATAGATGTCTCAGCCACCGTTACTCTCCTACAACTTTTACACTGGAAACGACGTTTTTTTCAGACGTAGTAGGTTGGAGTTCAGCTTGTTCGAGAAGAGGATTTTTAGAGTTTTTTGAAAGTCATATTTGATCATCTTTCCATGGCAGTGAGGACATGATGGTGCAGGGGTAATCGAGTTTTGCTTGAATCTCTATATGAGTGTCAGTTTCAAAAAACAAGTGAAATAATGATATTTTTGGTCTTTAATTCGATTAATTCTGTGGTATTCTTAATAAGTCTCATAAGTTCTTCCTAATGATGGTTTTGTCGCTTTTTCATTATAGTTCTTATGGGACTTTTTGTATCACTCAAAAAGCTCCATAATCTCTGCAGTGGTTTTACCCACTACAGAAATTATAGAGCCAAAACGATACACTATTGTTCTTGAATAATTGTATTACTGTGCTATAATAAAAACAAAAGAAATTTTTTTAATGTTTATTTTGGAGGACTTAACATGCAAGCAGCATTTCTCTTTTTACTGATTTCATTCTTGATTATATTGGGAATTCTCATCAGTATGCTTTATGTCGTACGTCAACAGTCAGTAGCTATCGTTGAACGTTTTGGACGCTATCAAAAAATCGCAACGAGTGGTATCCATATGCGTTTGCCATTTGGTATCGATAAAATTGCAGCCCGTATTCAACTACGTTTGCTTCAAAGTGAGATTGTGGTTGAAACTAAGACAAAGGACAATGTCTTTGTCATGATGAATGTGGCTACTCAATATCGTGTTAATGAGCAAAATGTTACAGATGCTTACTATAAACTCATGCGTCCGGAAGCTCAAATTAAATCATACATTGAGGATGCTCTCCGTTCATCAGTTCCTAAATTGACGCTTGATGAGCTTTTTGAGAAGAAGGATGAAATTGCCCTTGAGGTTCAACACCAAGTAGCAGAAGAAATGACCACTTATGGTTATATCATTGTTAAGACCTTGATTACCAAAGTTGAACCAGATGCTGAAGTTAAGCAGTCTATGAACGAAATCAATGCTGCTCAACGTAAGCGTGTGGCAGCCAAGAATTGGCAGAAGCAGATAAGATTAAGATTGTCACAGCAGCTGAAGCCGAAGCTGAAAAAGATCGTCTTCATGGTGTTGGTATTGCTCAACAACGTAAAGCTATCGTTGATGGTTTGGCTGAATCTATTGCAGAACTTAAAGAGGCTAATGTGGGTATGTCTGAAGAGCAGATTATGTCTATTCTCTTGACCAACCAATATCTAGATACCCTTAATACTTTTGCAGCTAAAGGTAATCAAACCTTATTCCTACCAAATAATCCAAACGGTGTGGATGATATTCGTACCCAAATTTTGTCAGCTTTGAAGGCAGATAATAAAAATTAAGCACAAAAATAAGCCAGATCTATACGATCTGACTTTTTTGTTTTATTATGTGACTTTAAGTCCGTTTCGCTCCGAAGGTGCGAAACAGATAAACCACCCGCTATGCGGGTGCGCATCGAAGGTTATACCGTCATAACAAAAAAACTCCAAACGAGTTACAATATAGGTGTTCAAGCCAATTGTAAAGCGGAAGGAGTTAAGACTATGGCGCAAAAAGCTCACAGTTTATCACATACAAAATGGATGTGTAAGTACCACATTGTATTTACACCTAAGTATAGACGAAAAATAATCTATAATCAATATAGGAGTAGTCTGGGAGAGATTTTTCATAGACTATGCCAATATAAAAGGCGTTGAAATAATAGAAGGCCACTTAATGCCAGATCATGTCCATATGTTAGTAAGTATTCCACCACGAATGAGTGTAGCTAGTTTTATGGGATATTTGAAAGGTAAAAGTGCATTAATGATGTTTGATAAACACGCCAATTTAAAATATAAATTTTGGAACAGACATTTTTGGGCAGAAGGTTATTATGTAAGTACGGTAGGACTTAATGAAGCCACAATTAAGAAATATATTCAGGAACAAGAGAAGCATGATATCGCTTTAGATAAATTAAGCGTGAAAGAATATGAAAATCCCTTTAGGGATAACGGTAAGTAATGCGAATGCCTCTTTGAGAGGCTTGTGACGAGTCAAAAGCAATAAGGCTTGAACAAAGTGAAAGCCAGCGTCTTTAGGCGCTGGCTGGTATTATGGGCTTATAGCCCTTGGTCAAACCACCCGTTAGACGGGTGGTTATGATTTTTCTAGGAATTGTGTCAAACGGATAACTTCAATCTTATAGCCATCTGGATCAGTGATGAAGTAGTACATTTTTGGTTTACCAGGAAGACCTGAGAGGTCTGTGACAGTGTAGCCAGCCTCTTTATGAGCTTGGTGTGTAGCTTCTAGGTCATCAACACCAACGGCGATATGCCCATATCCATCTCCGAGATCATAAGCTTCATGGTCGTAGTTGTAGGTTAATTCCAACTCATAATCAGGATCATCTTCGAGTTGCAAGTAGACAAGGGTGAACTTATATTCTGGAAAATCATTGCGACGAGCTTCTTTGAAACCAAGAGCTTCTTTATAAAATTTAAGTGAGGCTTCTAGGTCCTTGACACGGACACAAGTGTGTAGAAATTTAGTCATGTGAGATACTCCTTTTATCTAATTCTGTAAGTTTATGATAGCATTTTGGAACCGTTTTTTCTAGTTTTTGCTCTTTTGTGTTATAATGACGAAAAACAATCTGTGGAGGATGCTTATGACGATTTTAGCGATTGATTTTGGGGGAACACAGGTGAAGTCAGCACTTGTTTCGGAGCAGTTCGCCATTAAAAAGAGTCTGCCGACGCAGTCATCCCCACAAAACTTAGAACAAGCTATTGACGTGATTGATCAGATAGTTACTTCAGTTGAAGTAGACTTATCAGGTATAGCAATTAGTGTTCCAGGGACGGTTGATACTGAGGAAGGTGTGATTTATCATGGTGGCTTATTGAGGTTCTTCCACGGCTTTCGTATTAAAGAGGTCCTTGAAGCCAAGTACCATCTGCCTGTAATGGCACTTAATGATGGTAAAGCAGCGGCCTTGGCAGAGCTAGCCACAGGTCATTTGCAAGGAGTGACCAATGGTGCAGCCCTTGTTTTGGGTTCAGGTCTAGGTGGTGGATTCATTATTAATGGTAAACTTTTTCAAGGAAGCCACTTTCAAGCGGGTGAGTTGACCTTTCTGTTACCAGTTCAAATGGAAAGTTGATCCTTCATTGATGCGAGGCATGACTTTGTCGGCTGTTGGTTTAATTACCAAGGTAAATGAAGTGCTGGGTAACTCTGATTTAAAGGATGGTTTAGCGGCGTTTAGGGCCATAAATGCAGGAGATGAGACAGTCTATCCGCTTTTTGAAAACTATTGCCGTAACCTAGCCATCACCATTTTGAATCTTCAAACCATCTTTGATATGGAAACCTTTGTTATTGGAGGTGGTATTTCAGCCCAGCCGATACTTATCGAGGAGGTCAACCGCCAGTTTGATAAGGTTCACCATGAGATTGACTTTATCGGTAAAATTATTAAACGTCCCAAGATTGTTGCTTGTCATCATCATAATGGAGCTAATCTAATTGGGGCATCCTATTTTCTTAAGCAAAAATAAACGGATACTAAAATCAATTACTGATCAAAATATACATAAAATAGCTAACTTTTTTGAGGCGAGCGGTTAATCCCGTTCGTTTTTTACTGTTAACACTTTACAATATTCAGAAAATTCGCTATAATAGGGACCATTAAAAATTTTGGAGGTGTCTTTATGACAATTTATAATTTCTCAGCAGGACCTGCTACATTACCAAAACCAGTGCTTGAAAAAGCCCAAGCTGAATTGCTTAACTATCAAGATTCCGGTATGTCCGTGCTAGAAATGTCCCACCGTTCTCCAGAATTTGACAAAATCGTTAAAGATGCGGAAGCGACACTTCGTGAGCTTATGGCCATTCCTGATAACTATAAGGTTATTTTCTTGCAAGGTGGCGCTTCAACACAATTTACAATGGTCCCACTTAACCTCGCTCAAGGTAAGAAAGCTTACTACCTTGTAGGTGGTTCATGGGGTAAAAAAAGCTTATACAGAAGCTGTTAAACTTTCAAAAAAACTATTCCTTTTGAACCAATTCTTTTGGCCTCTTCAGAAGAAACTGTTTACGATCATATCCCAAGTTTTGATCCCAGCAACAATTGATCCAGAAGCAGCTTATGTTCACTTGACAACGAACAATACCATTGAAGGAACATCTATCTACGATTTGCCTGATACTAATGGTGTGCCAATCGTAGCTGATATGTCTTCAAATATTTTTGGCTGCTCGTTACAATGTTGAGGACTTTTGCCCTTATCTATGCTGGTGCTCAGAAAAAAATATTGGACCTGCTGGGGTGACAGTTGTTATCGTTCGTGAAGACTTCCTTAACGACCAACCACAATTGTCTGCCATGTTGGATTACCGTATTCAAGCTGAAGCAGGATCACTTTTACAATACACCACCATGTTTCAACATCTATATTTCAAAAACTCGTCTTTGACTGGGTTAAAAAAATGAAATTGGTGGCGTGGACAAGATGGCTGAAATTCAACGTGAGAAAATCAGGTCTTCTCTACGACTACATTGAGTCATCTGATTTCTACACAAATCCCTGTCAAAAGATGCCAAGGATCGTTCTGTCTGCAACATCCCATTTGTAACACCAAGTAAAGAGTTGGATGCTAAGTTTGTAGCAGAAGCAGATGCTCTTGGTTTCAAGAATATCAAAGGACACCGTTCAGTGGGTGGTATGCGTGCTAGTGTTTATAACGCTTTCCCACGTCAGGGTGTACTTGACTTGATTGACTTTATGAAGAAATTTGAAGCCGAAAAATAAATAATTAGGTAAAGAGATGGAAATTAGACAAGCCTTCCCAAATGAAATTGGGGCTATCATGACTGTGATTGAGAGTGCTAGAACTGCTTTTAGCAGAAGCGGGGAGTACTCAATGGCAAGGATCTGATGGTTACCCTACTGAAGAAACTATCTTTGACGATGTCCTTAACGGGCAGGCCTATGTAGGAATTGTTGATGGTCAAATCGTTTCTTATGCTGCGGTGATTGTTGATGGAGACCCTGCTTACGACAAAATCTATGATGGGGACTGGAAACACCACAATAAGCGCTACATTACTTTTCATAGAATCGCCGTTTTAAGTGAATTTTCGGGTCAGGGCATTGCTCAAACCTTCATTCAAGGTCTTATTGAGGGAACGGATGCTCATGATTTCCGTTGCGATACGCATGAAAAGAATACTGTCATGCAGCATATTTTGGAGAAACTTGGCTATGTCTATTGTGGCAAGGTTCCTATTGATGGTGAACGTCTTGCTTATCAGAAAATCAAAACTAAGCGAGAGCAAGCCTTTTATCAAGAACTTGATGAAGCAGCTCACCACGGGATACATTGATTTAAGAGGAATAAAATTATGGTATTTAGTGTAAAAACGTATAACAATATTAACCAGATTGGTTTGAAGGAACTTGGAAATCATTTCCAAATTGATGGTGATTTAGCGGAAAATCCGGATGCCTATATCATTCGTAGTCAAAATCTCCATGACACTGTTTTTCCTGACAACTTGAAAGCTATTGCGCGTGCTGGTGCAGGTACTAACAATATCCCAGTTGACGAAGCAACTGAAAAAGGGATTGTTGTCTTCAATACTCCAGGTGCCAATGCCAACGCTGTTAAAGAAGCTGTTTTGGCCTCTATCTTACTCTCAGCACGTGACTATATTGCGGCCAATGCTTGGGTTAACACACTTAGTGGTGATGATGTTCCTAAACAAATTGAAGCAGGTAAGAAACAGTTTGCAGGTAGCGAGATTGCTGGTAAGACATTGGGTGTTATCGGGCTCGGTGCTATTGGTGCACGTATTGCCAATGATGCTTACCGTTTGGGAATGAAGGTCTATGGTTACGACCCATATGTTTCTATTGAAGCTGCTTGGAATATCTCTCACCATGTAAAACGTGTTTCTGATCTTAAAGAGATTTTTGAAAACTGTGACTATATCACTGTTCACGTTCCATTGACACCAGATACAAAGGTACTTTCAATGCGGATGCCTTTAACCTCATGCAAAAAGGGACAACTATCATTAACTTTGCCCGTGCAGAGTTGGTAGATAACGATGCCCTCTTTGATGCTTTGGAAACAGGTGTGGTTAAACGCTATATCACCGACTTTGGTACAGAAGACCTCCTTAACAAACCTAAGGTGACTGTCTTCCCACACGTTGGTGGATCAACAGGTGAAGCAGAACTTAACTGTGCGATTATGGCTGGTCAAACCATTCGTCGTTTCATGGAAACAGGTGAAATTGTTAACTCTGTTAACTTCCCACGTGTGCAACAGGCCTTGAGTGCCCCATACCGTATCACCTTGATTAATAAAAACGTGCCTAATATTGTGGCTCGTATCTCTACTGCGGTTTCTGATTTTAATATCAATATCGATAATATCATCAACCGTTCTAAGGGCGACTATGCCTATACACTTCTTGACCTTGATGAAACAGATAAGTCTAAGATTGATGAATTGGTTGCTAAGTTTGAAGCTAGTGACAATATCGTTCGTGTGCGTTTGATTAAAGGTAAATAATAAGAGTTAATTGACAGGAACAAGAGATTCCTGTCTTTTTTGTTATAATAAAGACATGCTTTATCGTCAGTATTATTTATCTCCTATTGGACGCTTGTGCTTGGTGGCAAGTGACCAAGCGCTTTATGGTGTTTGGTTGGAGGGGCAAAAGCATTTTCAAGCAGGAATTAAGGAAGAGGAGCTAGTAGACACCTCAAATCCTATCTTGAAAATGACCAAGAATTGGTTAGAGGCTTATTTTAAAGGTAATCATCCAAGTTCAGATAACCTCCCTCTAGCTGATAGAGGGACAGCCTTCCAGCAAAAAGTTTGGTCAGCTTTACGGGACATTCCTGTGGGTCAGAGTAGAACCTATAGCCAGATTGGTAAAGTGATTTCATGCCAATCGGCACAGGCCGTAGGAACTGCTGTTGGTAAGAATCCCTGGTTGATTCTGGTCCCTTGTCATCGTGTTCTTCCTAGTAGTGGTCATATAGGAAAATACGCCGCAGGAGAAGAAGCTAAGTGTTTTCTACTGCATTTAGAAGACATCAGGTTTGACAGTCCCAGAGAGATAGCTTATGCTAGAAAAAAGGAGAAAAACATGTACACTTTTTATGAATATCCAAAATGTAGCACTTGCCGTAAGGCAAAGGCAGAACTCAATCAATTAGGTTTAGATGTTGAATCTATTAATATTAAGGAAAATCCACCTTCAGCTCAATTTTTAAAAGAGCTTTTGGAAGGGTCAGATTTAGAACTTAAGAAATTCTTCAATACGAGTGGTCAATCCTACCGCTCTCTAGGTTTAAAGGATAAGCTACCGACACTATCTCTTGATGAAGCTGTTGAACTCTTGGCTTCAGATGGTATGTTGATTAAACGTCCTATCTTGATTAAAGATGGTAAGGTTTTACAGGTTGGTTACCGTACGCCTTACCAAGACTTAAATTTATAAAAAATAAGCAAAAAATCTTGCCACAGTAAATAGAAGTATGGTAAGATTAAAACAGTTGCCGCTATAGTTAAATGGTATAATAGAGCAATGGTAATGCTCCGTTCCGAGTTCAATTCTCGGTGGTGGCATCTGTGATAAAGTCCAGCCTTAGGGTTGGATTTTTTTTATATTCAAAGAGGCTGATTTATGCCTCTCAATTTTTTTCAAAAAGAATTTACTGAAAAACTCTTGAAATTCAAAAAAAGGAGTAGACTAATAGGTGATTAAACCTAGGAGGCAAGTCGTGAAATACTACGTTCAATTCATGTTGATTTGTTTGTTTGCCGTTATTGGTGAAGCTATTTCAACATTCTTCAAATTACCTATTCCTGGAAGCATTATTGGTTTATTCTTGCTTCTTATTGCTCTTCAGCTTAAGTGGATTCGTCTACGTCACATTCATGCTGTTGCAGAGTTTTTTTAATTGCCAATATGACTATCTCTATTTTTGCCAGCAGGTGTCGGTATTATGGAACGATGGAATGCTATTTCAGCGAATATTGTTCCCTATTATTTTTGATTATTATGGGAGCTCTGGTTCTTAATATTGTAGTGATTGCAGTAGTTGTCGGTTTCATCAAAAAACATTTTGAAGGTGATTACGAGGAGGTTAAACGTGGCTAATTTTTTTTAACACACCCTTTGTTTTGGGCTGACACTTTCTGTACTAGCTTACACAATAGGGCTTTTGATCTATCGTCGTTTTCCCTAATCCCTTTGACAACGCCTCTTCTTGTATCGACTGCTTTGATTATCGTCATTTTTGCACTATACAGGGTATTTCCTACAAGGATTACTATGTAGGTGGGTCTTATCTTAATAGTTTGATTATTCCTTCAACGGTCGCTCTAGCAGTTCCTTTTCTACAAGAATCTACACCTCATGCGCCATCACTATAAGAGTATTCTCATTGGGTTCAACTGTTGCTTGTGTCCTAAATACAAGCTATACAGCCTTGATTGCTAAGCTTTTTGGGATGGATTATTTCTTAGCCATTTCTCTCTTTCCTAAGTCTGTAACAACTGCCATGGCTGTAGGGATTTCGGAAAAAATGCAGGGGATTACGACAGTAACCTTGGTCGTCGTTGTTATTACGGGTATCTTTAACCTCTGTCTTGGGTCCTGTCTTCTTAAAAGATGATTGGCATTAAAAGATCCAGTTGCTATCGGACTTTCACTCGGAGGGAACCGGACACGCTGTTGGTACAGGAACTGCCTTCAGATATGGTCAAGTTGCAGGTGCCATGGGTGGTCTTTCGATCGCTGTAACAGGGATATTATATGTCTTTATTAGTCCTATTGTGGCAAGTTTGATTCTGAAATAAAAAATTAAGGTTTGGATAGCTTATCCAAGCCTTTTTAGCTGTGAAAAACAAGCAAAATCTGACCTTTTATGGTATAATTAAGGTTATGAATTATGGAGATTATATCTGGGATTTGGGTGGTACCTTGTTGGATAATTACCAGGTATCAACCCAAGCCTTTCTAGCAACTTTAGAACAATTTGAGTCGGACAGCAGAGCACTCAAGAAAGTTTATGATGCCCTTAAGGTATCAACCAGCACAGCTATTGCCATGTTTGCTCCCTGATATAGCTGATTTTCGGACCCTATATAAACAGGAGGAAGCTAAGCATTTGCAAGAACCTGTACTTTTTGAAGGTGCTAAGGCTGTCCTCGCTAAGATAGTGGAAGAAGGGTGGGCGTAATTTCTTGGTTAGCCACCGTAATCACTTTGGTGCTAGACATCCTTGATAAAGGCAGAGATTGCTCCCTTATTTTACAGAGGTTGTAACTTCTGAAAATGGTTTTGCTAGAAAAGCCTAGTCCAGATAGTTTTCTTTATTTAATTAACAAAATACGATATTAAACATGGCTTGGTCATTGGTGACCGCCAGATGAGATATAGAGGCTGGTCGAGCAGCGGGTCTGGATACCTTGCTTTGTTGATGGCCACAAATCATTATTGGAGATTGTGACATAAATGACTGATGAATTAAAAAAATCTTGAAGAAAAAAAGCGCAAGAATATGATGCCAGCCAGATTCAAGTCCTAGAGGGGACTTGAAGCGGTACGTATGCGCCCTAGGTATGTATATTGGATCAACCTCAAAAGAAGGGTTGCATCATTTGGTATGGGAGATTGTCGATAACTCAATCGATGAGGCCTTGGCTGGTTTCGCCACTCATATTCAGGTCTTTTATTGAGCCGGACAATTCTATCACGGTTGTCGATGATGGTCGTGGTATTCCAGTCGATATCCAAGAAAAAAACAGGCCGTCCTGCAGTTGAAACTGTCTTTACGGTACTTCACGCTGGTGGTAAATTTCGGCGGAGGCGGTTATAAGGTCTCTGGTGGATTGCACGGGGTTGGTTCTTCGGTCGTTAATGCCCTCTCAACACAACTTGATGTTAAGGTTTATAAAAATGGCCATATCCACTTCCAAGAGTATAAACGTGGGGTCGTGGTGGCAGATCTAGCAGTAATTGGTGAAACAGAGAAACATGGTACGACTGTTCACTTTACGCCAGACCCAGAGATTTTTCCAAGAGACAACCGAGTTTGATTTTGGAAAATTAGCTAAACGTATCCAAGAGCTAGCCTTTTTTTGAACAAGGGGCTCCGTATCTCTATCACAGATAAGCGTGAGGGTCTCGAACAAGAGAAACATTATCACTACGAAGGGTGGTATCACATCTTATGTGAAATACATCAATGAAAAACAAAGATGTTATCTTTGATGAACCTATCTACACTGATGGTGAGATGGATGGTATTTCAGTTGAAGTTGCTATGCAATACACGACTGGCTATCATGAAACGGTGATGAGTTTTGCTAACAACATTCACACCCATGAAGGTGGTACTCACGAACAAGGTTTCCGTACAGCCTTAACGCGTGTCATTAATGACTATGCACGTCAGAATAAGATTCTCAAAGAAAAAAAGATGATAATTTGACTGGGGATGATGTTCGTGAAGGGTTGACTGCTATCATCTCTGTCAAGCATCCAAATCCCACAGTTTGAAGGTCAAACCAAGACCAAAGCTTGGAAACTCTGAAGTGGTTAAGATTACCAATCGTCTCTTCAGTGAAGCTTTAAGTCGCTTCCTCTTGGAAAATCCTGCAATCGCTAAGAAGATTGTTGAAAAAGGGATTTTGGCTTCTAAGGCTCGTATCGCCGCTAAGCGTGCCCGTGAAGTGACACGTAAGAAGTCAGGTCTTGAAATTTCTAACCTTCCAGGGAAGTTGGCAGACTGTTCATCGAATAATGCTGAAATGAATGAACTTTTTCATTGTCGAAGGGGACTCAGCCGGTGGATCTGCTAAATCAGGTCGTAACCGTGAATTCCAAGCTATTCTGCCAATTCGAGGTAAGATTTTGAACGTTGAAAAGGCTAGCATGGATAAGATTCTAGCCAATGAAGAAATTCGTTCTCTCTTCACAGCTATGGGAACAGGTTTTTGGAGCTGAATTTGATGTCAGCAAGGCTCGTTACCACAAGTTGGTAATCATGACCGATGCCGATGTCGATGGGGCTCACATCCGTACTTTGCTTCTGACTTTGATTTACCGCTTTATGCGTCCAGTCTTGGAAGCAGGCTATGTCTACATTGCTCAACCACCAATTTATGGGGTTAAGGTTGGTTCTGAGATTAAAGAATACATCCAACCTGGTGCCAAATCAAGAAGACAAATTGCGTGCTGCTCTTGAAAAACTACAGTGTGGGACGTTCAAAACCTACAGTTCAACGTTATAAAGGTTTGGGTGAAATGGATGACCACCAACTTTGGGAAACAACCATGGACCCTGAAAAATCGTTTGATGGCACGTGTTTCTGTGGATGATGCTGCAGAGGCCGATAAGATTTTCGATATGTTGATGGGAGACAAGGTTGAACCTCGCCGCGAATTTATCGAAGAAAATGCCGTTTACAGTACTCTAGATATCTAATATTCTTTTAGAAAAAGGTGCAATGCTAGGATAACTATGATATAATCGTAATGTTATTCTACATTTATGAACATAATAGACGATTAAGGAGAAACTATGTCTAGCGGAATTGTTTTACTGATTGTAGTGGTAGTTATACTCGTAATTATCGCTTACTTAGTCGGTATTCTTATTAGAAAACGAAATGATTCGCGGATTGCAGAGCTTGAAGAACGCAAGCAAAAGATTGTTTGACTTGCCAGTTAATGAAGAAATTGAAGAAGTCAAAAAAAGCTTCACTTGATTGGACAAAGTCAAACAACCTTTCCGTGAATGGAATCAGAAATGGATAGATATCTCGACAAATTCATTTGCAGATATTGAAAATCATATTTTTCGAAGCTGAAAAATATGAATGATACCTTCCATTTCTTCAAGGCTAGTGGTGAAATCAATAACATTGAGAGTCAGTTGGATCTTGTGGAAGAAGACATCAAGTCTATTCGTGAGGCGCTCTCAACCTTGAAAGAACAAGAAGAAAAAGAACAGTGCTCGTGTTAAAGCATGCACTAGACTTGTACGAAGAGTTGCAAAAACTCAATCGAGGAAAAACTCTGATAATTTTCGGTTCTACTATGACCGAAATCAATAAACAGCTTAAAAACATTGAAGCTGAGTTTGCAGAATTCGTGACTCTTAACTCATCAGGTGACCCTGTTGAGGCCTCAAGCATCTTGGATCGTGCAGAAGAGCACACCATCGCATTGGGGCAAATTTCAGAGAAGATTCCTGCTATTGTAGCTAAGTTGGAAGATGATTTCCCAGATCAGTTGGATGATTTGGAGTCTGGCTACCGCAAGTTGATTGAGCAAAATTATCACTTCCCTGAGAAAAATATCGAACGTCGCTTCCAAGAAATTCGTGAAGCTATCCGTTCAAACTCAAGTGAGTTGGTTTCTCTTGATTTGGACCGTGCGGAAGAAGAAAACGCTGAGATTCAAGAAAAGATTGACAACTTGTATAGCATTTTCGAACGTGAAATTGCATCATACAAGGTTGTTATGCGTCAAAAGAAAATTTTGCCAGATTATCTCAAGCATGCTAAAGAAAACAACAAGAAACTTCAAGAAGAGCTTGAGCGTCTCATGTTGACTTACATTTTCGATGAAACTTATGCAGCAGATGTTCGTAGCTTCGCTTCAGATATTTCTGGTGTGGAAACTGCTGTTTTGCCAACCCTTGAATATTTTGAAACTCAGGTGAAACCTTTCTCAGAACTTGAAAAGATCTTTGAAAAGAGTCTCAATACCTTGTCTGCTGTTGAAAATGGTCAGGTTGAGGTCTTTGAAAATCTTCGAGCTATCGCGAAAAATGAAGCTAAGGCGCGTGACGAGCTTGATGTTTATGTTAATAAATTGCATGTTATCAAGCGTTACATGGAAAAACGTAACCTGCCAGGTATTCCTCAATCCTTCTTGAGTGTCTTCTTCTCAACAAGTGCTCAAATTGAGGCCCTTATGGATGAACTCAGCCGTGGACGTATTAATATTGATGCGGTAATGCGTTTGACAGAAACATCTAAAAATGCCATTGATCATTTGGAAGAGACTGCTTACTTGGTTGTTCAAAATGCAACCTTGACTGAGCAACTCTTGCAGTACTCAAACCGTTACCGCTCTTTCGAACCTGCTGTTCAAAGTAGCTTTGAGCATGCACTTAAATTGTTTGAAGTTGATCATGATTATGATGCATCTTTGGAAGAAATCTCTTATGCCTTGGAAACAGTTGAACCAGGTGTGACAGATCGTTTTGTATCGTCTTACGAAAAAACACGCGAACAAATTCGTATGTAGAGAGAGATTCTGGACTACGGGTCCAGGATTTTTTTGTAAGATCCGTTTATCTCATTTTTCAGATTAATGAATTAAATCTAGTGAAAAGCTTAGATAGGCATCAAAGAATCGAGGTAATTATGTCAGAAGTTAAAGGTTTATTAGTTATGGACGTAGATTCAACGCTAGTCCAAGAAGAAGTTATCGATTTATTGGGAGAAGAAGCAGGCGTTGGTCAAGAGGTTGCTGAAATCACAGAGCGTGCCATGCGTGGAGAATTGGATTTTCAGACAGGCCTTGAATGAGCGTGTAGCGACCCTCAAGGGATTACCAGAGAGTATATTTGAGAAGGTCTATGCTCGTATTCATTTCAACAAAGGTGCCAAGGAGCTTGTGGATGAACTCCACGCCCGTGGCTTCAAGGTAGGTTTGGTTTCTGGGGGCTTCCATGAGACGGTTGATAGACTGGCAGCTGAAGCAGGAATCGATTATGTGAAGGCTAATCACCTAGAGGTGGTTGATGGTGTCTTAACTGGTAAGGTTTATGGTGAGATTGTTACCAAAGATGTCAAGGTAGCCAAACTCAAAGATTGGGCAGCAGAAAATGGTCTCGAACTCTCTCAAACCATTGCTATGGGTGACGGTGCCAATGATTTGCCTATGATTAAGACAGCTGGCATAGGCATCGCCTTTTGTGCCAAACCAATTGTTCGTGAACAAGCTCCCTACCAAATCACAGAACCAGATTTGTATAAGGTGATTCAGATTTTGGATGAGGTTAAGACATAGTAGATATAAAAAGAGTCCGTTTGGAATCATTCCAAATGGACTTTTTGTATACTCAAAAAAAGCACCGAATCGGTGCCACTTTTCTCAAGTTGAATACGGACTCAGCCTTTATTTTAACTTTCGCTGTCTTGTTTTCGAATGGTTTCACTCTCTTTGTTAACGATTTTTCGGTTGACTTCTCTCAGAACTCATCCTATCATAGAGGGTCTAGTATTGAAATGGGGATAAGAGACATGTTATACGAATATCCAGCGATTTTTTTCACACGATTGAGGAAGGTTATCAGGATTAGTTTTTCCCTGACTTTGGTCGTAGCATTAAGGGCAGATTCTTTGCCTCTTGCCATGACGAAAAGCATCTGTGTTTTTAGCTCATATTATCACTAAGGGTATGAAGACAAGGACTTTACCTGAGCCGACGGTGGTTAGTAGTATTCCTAATGAGGAAGAACTTGTCGTGTTGATTTCAAACGGAACTTGATTGACAGCTAAAAAAACTCTTGGAAGATTAGTTTCCGAGAGTTTTTAGGTTTTTATTAGCTACATAGACGCCCAGGACGACCAAGATGCCTGCTAAAAAATTTGTAGCTGCGAGAAAGGGTTCTCCTAAGACGACAACAGCAGCTAGAATTGAGATAATGGTCGATATGCCGATGAAAAGGATGCTGTTCGGTTGACTCCCGATATTTGCGATGGCAAAATTTGAAAAGGAGATACCCTAGAACACTGCATCCCAAGCCTTGGTAAATGATGGTGATAGTGAACTTTTGGATTGCTCACAGGGAGCAGTCAAGAGCTCTTTCAAAGTTACCTGCTAGAAAGCCTTGGCTGAGTGCAAAGAGTCCAAATGTCAGACAACCACTGGCTAGCATAAAAGTAGGTAATCTCAAAGCTAGTGAATTGACTGGCTCTTTTCAACATCAACGCAATAGAGGGCATAGGAGACAACTGCTAAACCTAGAAATCAAGTAGCCCGACAAGGGAGAAGTTGGGTGGAACCGCCAGCAGCAAAGACAGCTATGATGATACCGATGAGGGTTGTGAGTGACACCGACCACTTGCCAACGACTTGGGCCATTCTTTTCAAAAATAAGACTAGACATGATAAGCGCGACGACTGGGATGCAAGCGAGGAATGCTCCACTTTCAGAGGCAGTCGTCATACGAATTCCAATCGTTTCGCAGATAAAAATAGATAATCGGATTGAGGATGGCAATACGTGTCAGAGGGTTTGAGATTTCTGCCGTTCATGATTTATCCGACGTCGTCTTGACGAGAAAGATAGAGGTTGATAAAAGAAGAAGGCTGTGACAAAAGCGCCAAGAGATTAAAAGCCAGGTCACTGACCTGTGCTGTAATAGATTTGGTAAAGATAAAACTGAGCCCAAAGAGAATCTCACAAGTCGCTGCAGCCAAACATCCCAAGATGATTTTATTTTTCATTGTCTCACCTCCTGAATTTGGATTTCCACGCCTATTATAGCACCTTTTCAGATAGCGTTTACATCAATCTAAATCTAAAAATAGACTAGCAGAATAGCTAGCCTATCTTATTTAGTTACCAATTGAGACAGTTCCGTCTGATCCAACGACATTTGTACCGTCTTGGCTATTAACTGACTGAGCCGTCTTGACCAACTGTTGCGCTGTTACCTCGCTATCGTTGGCTTCGACAGTATTATTGCCGTTTGTTTTTGCTGAGTTACCGTTTCCGTCGCTGACTTCAGTTGATCCGTCTTTGTTGACTTTTACTGAAGCACTTGAATCAGTTGAAGAAGATTCTTTGGTCACCTTGCTTGATGATGATGAAAGATGACGAGTCAGTTTTGTCTTTAGAGTTGCCACATGCTGCTAAGGGTCAACAAGGCAAGAACTGAGACAGATGCTAAAGTTAATTTAGAAAAATGCTTTTCATAATAGTCTCCCTTTTTTCATTAGTAAATTTCATTTTAAATGAAAAATCATCAAATTTTAAAAGCGCTTTCCAGTTATTTTTACTCAACTGTAACTCCTCGGTAATATACGTGTTGTATAAGACTAATCTGTTGAAAAATAAGAGCAAATTCCTTTACGCGTTATCTTTTGATAGATATTTTCAAAACGTTCAGTTCGGTTGTTAGGCCTCTCTTTGTTATAATAATAGAAAACAAATGTGAGGTGACATGATGTATCAAACGACGATTAAAGGTGACAAACGTTTCATTCGCTCGAGGGTTACGGGCACTTGCACTTTTTGCTATACGGAGATGGGGAAACACCGATGAGCTTGGGAATATTGCCTTGGCTTCTGTGTGACCATGTGTCTACAGAGCTATTTTTGCCAAGTATCAGGATCGAGGGCTGCTATTCAGGTTGATTCAACTATGAAGAAGGGCAGTTCACCCTGCCATTCATTTACCTGAGGATCTGATTTTGAAAAATGACAAGAACTTTGGCTTTTGTGGATAATTTTTGCCGAGTGAAGCTCTTTCGTGAAGATATTCAGGTTGATACTAGCAAAATAAGCACTATCCTTTATGAACTTCGTGTTATACTAGTAGCTATAGATAGACCTGTCATTTCACTAGCTGTGGAATGAGTATTGATAGGAGGGCTTGCTATGCAAGACAAACTACATGAAATCCGTGTGTTTGAGAATTTTCAAGAAGAACTATTTGAAACTGGGCATGTGATTGTCGCAACTGAGGTCGTCGAGAAGTCCTTGAATTACTTTGGTAATGCTCACGGAGGCTATTTGTTTACGCTTTGTGATCAGGTCGCAGGGCTCGTAGCCATTTCAACAGGTGACTATGCGGTGACGCTTCAGTCTAATATCAATTATCTCAAGGCAGGGCATTTGTCTGACCAACTCAAGATTGAAGGTCTGTGTGTTCATAATGGTAAGACGACTAAGGTGGTGGAAGTTGTCATTACTAATCAGGAGGAAAAAATCCTTACAAGGGCTACATTTACCATGTATGTGACAGGCTCGGTCGAGGAATAGAAAAGGAGCGTTTATGTCAGATTTTCAAACCATGGATGACTTTGCGGTCTTTGTTAATGACTACCTGACACCAGACCAATTGAAAGTTCAAGCCTATTCTTATGCGTCAGACCAACAGGAGCTCTCTCTTCTTGTGACCGTTGATGATTATGAGATGATGTGTCGTTGGCATGCTGTCTGGACTTTTTCAGGGTTACACCAGGCCTTCTTTCAGTCTGTAATGGACTTGGATAACAGCTTTTCTATTGATAGTGATAGCTTGGCTATGAAAGTGCGTTTAAGGGATCAAGAGCTCTTGTTTCAAGCAAAGGGGCTTGAGATGGTGGTTGTCGATTTGCCTGAGCCCCTTTTTCGTTTAGCTGATGTGTCTTTTAACGAAGGAGGAAAGCACTTTACCTACCTTTGTGAAGATCAAAGTGTTGCAGCAGAAGATTGGGTCTTGGTTCCTATAGGTTCTGGTAATGCTGAAAAAGAAGCATTTGTGGAAAAAATTTCCTATGTCCTAGCGGACGAGGTTCCAGTTGAGCTGAAAAAACTGAAAAAGGTGATTCAAAAGTTGGATTTAGTAACCGTTCGTTATGATGTGAAGGTTGTTCGAAAGGGATTTTTGAGTTTTTCAGGGATGGCTTTTGAGGGCGAGGAACTAGGTAAGCCGACAGACTTTCTTTGGGTACCCTTTTTGGCAGAACAAGATGATTTGGCTGTTCCTACCTATGGTATTCGAATCAATGATGGCAGTCGCAAGACTTATGTAACGGCCTTGGCTGGTGAGGATGATAGTATGGAAATGATTGCTCTTGCACCAGCTACTTATGCGGTTTTTAAACTTAGAGGGCCTGCAACAGCAGCTGTTTGGGAGAGTTTTCATTATGCTAAGAAACATTTTGAAATGATTGATCAGCCAACTGTAGAGGTTTATCCACCAGGGAATCGTCAGGCTGAAGATTATGAAATGGAAGTTTGGATTCCAATAAAGGAGGAAGTATAGATGCGTCTGGATAAGTTTTTGGTTGATTGTGGTGTTGGTAGTCGCAGTCAAGTCAAGACCTTTCTCAAAAAGAAGCAAGTAACCGTAAATGGTCAGGTGGAGACGTCGCCCAAGACTCAGATTGATGAGAATCAAGACCAGATTGCTTTTCAAGGTCAAGCATTAACACACGAGACCTTTGTTTACTATCTGTTAAATAAGCCTCAGGGTGTTATTTCAGCGACGGAGGATGCCCGTCACAAGACAGTACTTGATTTACTGGATGATACAGCACGACATAAGCAGGTCTTTCCTGTTGGTCGTTTGGATATTGATACTCACGGTCTCCTGCTTTTGACAAATAATGGCGATTTAGCTCACGCTATGCTGTCTCCAAAGAAACATGTTGATAAGATTTATCAGGCTAAGGTGGATGGAATCATGGAGCAGGAGGATATTCTGGCTTTTGAAAAAGGAATTGAACTCAAAGACCACACTTGCCAACCATCTAAACTAGAGATTGTATCCGTAGATAGGGCTGCTGGGACTAGCCTGGTTCAGATTACAATTGCTGAAGGGAAATTCCATCAGGTTAAGCGTATGGTAGCTGCTTGTGGTAAGGAAGTGACAGAGTTACAACGTCTAAGTATGGGGCCTTTAAGCCTGCCAAATGATTTAGACCTTGGTGCTTGGCGACGTTTGACCGAGGAGGAGTTGGAAGCTTTAGCAGTTTTTGGAATTCCTTTGGCTTAAGCTAGTCTAAGAGTTGCGAAATAGGCAGATTTTTGTTACTATTATTGTGAAATATTAGAAGAAAAAACGAGGTAAATTCAAGTGGCATTTGGAGATAACGGACCACGTAAGAAATCATTTTTTGAACGTCTAACAGTATTGGTCGTTTTGATTATGCTATTAGTAACAGTTGGGGCATTGATTTTCCAAGCAGTCGCAGCTGTCCTTTAAGACGCTATCAAGCGTTTTTTTGTGTATGTCGGAAATTCTTTCGTTTGTGATTGAATTTGTACATGGCATACAAATCAGAAAGAGAGAAATATAGATGAGTATGTTTTTAGATACAGCCAAGATTAGTGTCAAAGCTGGTCGTGGTGGAGACGGGATGGTTGCCTTCCGTCGTGAAAAATATGTACCCAATGGCGGTCCTTGGGGCGGTGACGGTGGTAAGGGTGGCTCAGTCATTTTCAAAGTTGACGAAGGTTTGCGTACCCTTATGGATTTCCGTTATAATCGTAAATTCAAGGCTAAGAATGGCGAAAAAGGGATGACCAAGGGAATGCACGGTCGAGGTGCTGAAGACCTCATCGTTAGCATCCCGCCTGGTACAACGGTGCGTGATGCTGAGACAGGCAAGGTTATTACTGATATGGTTGAGGATGGCCAAGAGTTTGTCGTTGCTCACGGTGGACGTGGTGGACGTGGAAATATCCGTTTTGCGACACCTCGTAACCCTGCTCCTGAAATCGCTGAAAATGGTGAACCAGGAGAAGAACGTGAACTTCAATTGGAATTGAAGATTTTGGCTGATGTTGGTTTGGTTGGTTTCCCATCCGTTGGTAAATCAACGATTCTCAGTGTGGTAACAGCAGCAAAACCAAAGATTGGTGCCTATCACTTTACGACAATCGTTCCTAACTTGGGGATGGTTCGTACGAAGTCAGGTGAGAGCTTTGCCATGGCTGACCTTCCAGGATTGATTGAGGGGGCTAGCCAGGGTGTTGGGTTGGGAACACAGTTCCTTCGCCATATTGAGCGTACACGTGTTATCCTTCATGTGATTGATATGTCAGCGAGTGAAGGGCGTGATCCTTACGAGGATTATCTTCAAATTAACAAAGAGTTGGAAACTTACAACCTTCGCTTGATGGAACGTCCACAAATTATTGTGGCTAATAAGATGGACATGCCTGGGGCTGAGGAAAACTTGAAAGAGTTTAAGGAAAAATTGACTGCTAACTATGATGAATTTGATGAGTTGCCACAAATTTTCCCAATTTCAAGTTTGGCTCACCAAGGTTTGGAAAATCTCTTGGAAGCTACTGCAGAATTGCTTGATGAGACAGATGAATTCTTGCTTTATAGCGAAGACGATATGGAACAAGAAGAAGTGTACTACGGCTTTAACGAGGATGAACGTCCATTTGAAATTAGCCGTGACGACGATGCCTCATGGGTACTTTCTGGTGAGAAACTTGAAAAACTCTTTGTCATGACTAACATGGAACGTGACGAATCTATCATGAAATTTGCACGTCAATTGCGTGGTATGGGAGTTGATGAAGCGCTTCGTGAACGTGGTGCTAAGGATGGCGATATCGTTCGTATCGGTAACTTCGAGTTTGAGTTTGTGGATTGACGTTGAAAGACTCTCTAAGTGCTGAAGCACAAGATAGTCTAGGCCAGTCGCTATGGGGGTCTGCCTATCAACCTCACTAACTACGTAAAATCGGTATAATCGACCGACTTTCCTTCGTGTCGTAACCGAGCAAGACTCTCTAAGTGCTGAAGCACAAGATAGTCTAGGCCAATTGCTATGGCGGTCTGCCAAGCAACCTTACTAACTACGTGAAGTTGGCGAATTTAAAAATATTGAAATAAGAGGTTTACAATGGGAGATAAACCGATATCCTTCAGGGATAAAGATGGAAATTTTGTTTCTGCGGCCGATGTTTGGAATCCAAAGAAACTTGAAGAACTCTTTACGCGCTTAAATCCTAACCGAAAACTCCGTCTTGAGCGTGAACGCTTGGCAAGGGAAGAAGCAGCAAAACACCCTGAACTAAATGATGAAACAGAGCAAGTCTAGCACTTGCTCTGTTTTTCTTATCCAAAATGGCAATCAAAAACAGCTACTCTAGCAAGAGTAACTGTTTTGATAATTAGTTAGGCGTTTAGAACCTTGTCCAAGAATTCTTTCAAACGTGGGTGTTGTGGGTTATCAAAGATTTGATCTGGAGTACCATCTTCGAGGAACTCACCGTCCGCAGTAAAGATTACTCGGTTGGCAACTTGACGAGCAAATCCCATTTCGTGAGTAACGATAATCATGGTCATACCTTGCTCTGCCAATTCTTTCATAACGTTAAGAACGTCTCCGACCATTTCAGGGTCAAGGGCAGAAGTAGGTTCGTCAAAGAGCATGATATCAGGATTCATTGCCAAACCACGTGCAATCGCCACACGTTGTTTTTGTCCACCTGATAGGCTATCTGGCATTGCATCTGCCTTGTCAGCAAGTCCCACACGATCAAGAAGATCCATAGCTAATTTATCAGCTTCTTCCTTATTCATACGTCCGAGTTCAACAGGTGCAAATGTCACGTTTTCAAGGACTGTCATGTGTGGGAAGAGGTTGAAATGTTGGAAGACCATCCCGATATTTTCACGGGCTTTGTCAAGATTTGTCTTAGGATCTGATAATTCATAGCCATCAACGACTACCTTACCAGATGTCACTGTTTCAAGTAGGTTAAGCGTACGAAGGAAGGTTGATTTACCTGAACCTGAAGGACCGATGATACATACAACGTCACCTTCGTAGAATTTGGCGTCAATGCCTTTAAGGACTTCATTGTCGCCGTATGATTTGTGCAAGTCCTGCACATCGATTTTCAATTCAGCCATTATTTAAGTCTCTTTTCTAGTCGTTTAGCCAATTTTGTCAAGCATGTGATGATGACCAAGTAAAGGATGGCCAAGATCGCATACATACGGAATGATTGGTAGTTACGAGCAATGATGATTTTACCAGTTTGGAAGAGTTCAACCAAACCGATAGCTGATACGATAGTCGTATCTTTCAATGAGATAACAAATTGGTTGATGAAGTTTGGCAACATCAAGCGAACCGCTTGTGGCAAGATAACCTTACGCATTGTTGTATTGTAAGGGACACCCAAGCTTCGGCTAGCTTCCATCTGACCAATAGGAACAGCTTCAATACCACCACGTACAATTTCGGCAATGTAAGCACCACCGTTAAGTGAGAGGGCAATTGTCGCTGCCACAAAGTCATTGATTGGTGATTGGTGACCAGTGATATTTTCAATCAAGTTAGGAATACCCCAGTAGATGAAGGCTGCAACGATCATCAATGGGATACCACGAACCACGTCAACAAAGACTTGCGAAATCACGCGGAGTGTCTTGTTTGGTGCAACTGCCATCATACCGAAGATAACACCGATAATCATGGCAATAGCAAATGAAAGAAGGGTCAATCCAAGGGTAATTCCAAGACCTTGGAGAAGTTGTTTGTAGTTGTTTTTAATCAATCCTACGATGGTTGTTTCATCGGTAGCTTTTTTTGAGCTTCCTTCTTTTGATTTGTTGTTATCGAGGTATTTATTGATAATCTTATCGTAAGTACCATCTTTAACGATAGCAGCCAAACCATTGTTGAACATCTCAATCAACTCAGGGTTAGTGCCTTTTTTTACAGCAAATCCGACTTCACCAGTGGCAATACCTTCGATTGGTGTTGTAAAGTTACGCCCTTGTTGGATAGCGTATAGAAGAACGGCTTCATCATCCATAAGAGCATCGATTGAACCAGAGTTCAAGCTGTCATACATAGTAGAAGCTTCATCGTAAGCACGAACAGTAAGCCATACTCACCAGCGTGGTCTTCCAACCATGAGTATGATGACGTACCGTTCTTAGCTCCTACAGTCTTACCTTTAAGATCCTTGTAAGATTTAACCTTACTTCCTTTGGCTACAGCCAAACGAATGTTTGATGTGTAGTAAGGATCTGAGAAGTCAAAGATTTGTTTACGAGCATCGGTGATGGTCATACCAGCCATTACGGCATCAGCTTGGCTAGATTGTACAGCATTAAGTGATGCATCGAAACCAGGGTTTGTCAATTTGACATTGAAACCTTGGTTTTTAGCAATGGCATTGATGATATCGACATCGATACCTACATATTTACCTGAACCATTTTGGTATTCGAATGGAGCAAAAGATGAGTCCATTGAGATAGTGTAGGTTTCCTTAGCAGGAGTGGCTTTTGCGTTAGCATCACCAGTCAATTTAAGATCTGCTGAAGGTTTTGATGAAGAAGATTTTTCTGAGTCACCCAACCATTTGTTCATGATTTTGTCGTAGGTGCCGTCTTTCTTCATTTCCTTAAGAGCTTCGTTGAAGTCTTTGATAAGTTTCTCGTGTTTTCCGCCTTTTTTAACAGCGAAAGCGAAGCTACCGATAGATTCAGGCTTAATGTTGATAGCGTAGTCTTTTCCTTGACCAATAGCGTATTTAACAACTGGTGTGTCGTCCATAGCTGCGTCAACTGAACCTGAATCCAAGCTATTGTTCATCAAGTCGCTAGTGTCAAAAGTCTTAACTGTGAAACCATATTTGCTAGCGTTTTTATCAAGCCAAGTTTGAGCAGCGGTACCGTTTTTAACACCGACTGTTTTACCCTTCAATTGTTTGTAGTCGCTAACTTTGTCGCTGCTACGTGTATAGATAACAATTGAAGTGTCGTAATAAGTGTCTGAGAAAGTGAAGACCTTCTTACGTGCGTCGGTAACAGTCGTACCGGCCATTAGGGCGTCTGCTTGGCCTGATTGAACAGCGTTAACGGCTGCATCGAAACCAGGGAAGGTTTGGTTAACATCCCAATTTTTACGTTTGGCAACTTCGTTGATGATATCAACGTCGATACCCTTGTAGGTCTGATCAGAATCTTTGAATTCAAATGGGGCATAGGCTGTATCTGAAACGACTGAAATTGTTTCAGCAGATACCTTGGCTCCGAAAACAAAGAAAACTGACATGGCACTCAAGAAGAGTGTCAGAAGTTTTTTCTTCATTATAAAAAGTCTCCTTTATAAAATACCTTCCTATTCTATCAAAAAAAGGTCTTGTTATCAAACTTCTAGGAGTTTGATGTTAGGAAATGTAACAAGATTCGTTAGCTATGAGAGCTATCTGAGAAGAAGTTGACAAGCTTGTGTCAATTAGTTACACTGTAATCGAATACATGTAAGATTTGTTACAGGAGCTAAAAAATGAAGAAACGTATGCTTGAGAAATATACCAGCCGATATGATAAAGTTCCAAGTTGGCTGATGATTATGCTGTCCTGTTTTATTGCCTTGGGTTATTTCCTTATAAGTGGATTTCTATCAGGGATTGTAGTGGGAATTCCAATGGCTATTGTTCTTTCGTTCTTAGTATTAAATGGCAACATTCAGTTCCAGGATATACATTCGATTTACTATAAAATATTTTCAACCTTGTATTTTCAGTTGGGAGCCTTTGCCTTTACTGCCTTAGCTATCTTTTTCTGGGTTAAAGTTGTTGAAAAACGTCCCATTCGTACACTGGGATTCTTCAAGGGTCATATTTGGTTGAACCTGCTTAAGGGCTGGGGATTGGGAACCCTGCTCTTGTTAGTTAGTTTCCTTGGGACTTATTTACTTGGAGGGTTAGAATTTGTAAAAGTAGACTTTTCTCAGAGAACCCTCTTATACATACTATCCCTAATCCCTTTCTGGTTTATCCAAGGTGGAACCGAGGAACTGGTGACACGTGGATGGTTACTTCAGACGGTGACTAATAAATTGAACCTTTCCTGGGGAATTGCTATTTCAAGTTCTTTCTTTTCAATATTACACCTAGGAAACCAGGGTGTTACCGCCTTGTCTCTAATCAGTATTGTTCTAGTAGGAGTTCTTTTGGCTCTTTACATGCTCAAGACAGATAATATCTGGGGTGTCGCTGCCCTTCACGGTGCTTGGAACTTTGCGCAAGGGAATATAGTTGGCGTGGCAGTTAGTGGGCAGAATGCAGGCGGTAGCTTATTGCACTTTCAGGCCAGGTCAGGCTTGCCTGATTGGTTATCAGGTGGAGCCTTTGGTCTAGAAGGGAATATCGTTACCTGTCTCGTTCTCTTGGTAGGGATTATTATCCTTCGTCTACAATTGAAAAAAAGAAAACTTTTAAGGCTGAGTTCAAAGACTCGGTCTTTTTACTTCTGTGTTAAAATAGAAGAAAGTTTGGAAAAAGGGGAAGAGATGAGAGTTAGACTTGAGCGAGGTATGATTTGTGTCCAAATTGTCTATGGACTTATATTTCTTGTCGCTTCCACCGGTCTATTCTGCTGGTTTCTTTTTAGATGATTATCGTGTTGGGGAACTTTGTAGATAACTGTGTTGCCTTCTTCATTTTACTAATATTTCTTCATGCTCTGACTAATTTAGTTGACGGTATTGTGAGACTTAAAGGTCATAAAAAAATTTTTGGAAATTAACAATGATACCTTTATTTATTATGGAAGGTTATGTGGACGAGTAACCTTTGAGATTCCGCTGTCTGAAATTGACTTGGTTATGAAGGATTGGTCAACGCCAATGGATGATGCCAAACACTCGTCGACTATATACTATATTCTAAAACGTATCGATGATTTCGGAAATATAAGGTCTTGGGAAAGAAAGAGATATAGAGTTTTATACATTTTTTTCAATGATAGTAAAACGGCCTTGAAATATGATAAAAAACTTGGTTTTCAGACACGAAAAAAGCGAAAATACGTTGCTGAGACAAAAATGATTCACATTCCTATCGCAGAAGGAGAATTTTTCTCCGACCAAGAGATGAATGATTACATAAATGAAAGGAAAAAGAATGATAGATAGAAAAGAAGACAACCAATTCCATTTGGTTTCTAAATATGAACCTTCTGGGGATCAACCTCAGGCCATCGAAGCCTTGGTGGATAATATTGAAGGTGGTGAGAAGGCTCAAATTCTAAAGGGGGCGACAGGGACAGGTAAGACCTATACCATGAGTCAGGTCATCCAGCGCGTCAATAAACCAACCTTGGTTATCGCCCACAATAAAACTTTGGCAGGTCAGCTTTATGGAGAGTTCAAGGAGTTCTTCCCAGACAATGCTGTAGAATACTTCGTTTCCTACTACGATTTCTATCAGCCAGAGGCCTATGTACCGTCATCGGATACCTATATCGAAAAAGATAGCTCTGTAAATGATGAAATTGATAAGCTCCGTCACTCAGCGACATCGGCCCTCCTTGAGCGTAATGATGTTATCGTTGTGGCTTCCGTTTCTTGTATTTACGGTTTGGGTTCGCCCAAAGAATATGCAGATTCAGCGGTCAGCCTTCGTCCAGGCCAAGAGATTTCTCGAGACAAGTTGCTCAATGACCTAGTTGATATCCAGTTTGAGCGAAATGACATTGATTTCCAACGTGGGAAATTCCGTGTGCGTGGCGATGTGGTCGAAATTTTTCCTGCCAGCCGCGATGAACACGCCTTTCGTGTGGAATTTTTCGGTGATGAGATTGACCGCATCTGTGAGATTGAAAGTTTGACAGGACGCAATCTCGGCGAGGTTGAGCACCTTGTTCTTTTCCCGGCGACTCACTTTATGACCAATGAAGAGCATATGGAAGAAGCCATCAAGAATATTATGGAAGAAATGGAAGCTCAGGTTAAGCAATTTGAAGCTGAGGGTAAGCTCATCGAGGCTCAACGTATCCGCCAAAGGACAGAATACGATATTGAAATGCTTCGAGAGATGGGCTACACTAATGGTGTTGAAAACTACTCACGCCACATGGATGGACGTAAAGAAGGTGAGCCACCTTTCACCTTGCTTGATTTCTTCCCAGAAGATTTCCTTATCATGATTGATGAAAGTCACATGACCATGGGTCAGATTAAGGGAATGTATAACGGGGACCAGGCCCGTAAGAAGATGTTGGTTGATTACGGTTTCCGTTTGCCATCAGCGCTTGATAACCGTCCACTTCGACGTGAAGAATTTGAGAGTCATGTTCATCAGATTGTCTATGTGTCTGCCACTCCAGGGGACTATGAGATGGAGCAAACTGAGACTGTCGTTGAGCAAATCATCCGTCCGACAGGGCTTCTTGATCCAGAAGTCGAAGTGCGTCCAACTATGGGACAAATGGATGACCTCCTTGGTGAAATCAATGCCCGAACTGAAAAAGGCGAGCGTGTCTTCGTAACCACTTTGACTAAGAAGATGGCTGAAGACTTGACTGACTATCTCAAGGAAATGGGGGTCAAGGTCAAATACATGCACTCTGACATTAAGACTTTGGAACGTACTGAGATTATCCGTGACCTACGTTTGGGTGTCTTTGATGTTCTTATCGGGATTAATCTTCTCCGTGAAGGGATTGACGTTCCTGAAGTTAGTCTGGTTGCTATTTTGGATGCTGATAAGGAAGGCTTTCTTCGTAATGAACGTGGGCTTATCCAAACGATTGGACGTGCTGCCCGAAATAGCGAAGGGCATGTTATCATGTATGCGGATAAGATTACGGAGTCTATGCAAAGCCATGGATGAAACAGCTCGTCGTCGTGAAATCCAGATGGCCTATAATAAGGAGCATGGCATTGTTCCACAAACGATTAAGAAAGAAATTCGTGACCTTATTTCGATTACCAAGGCTAATGAAGCAGAAGTAGCAGAGGATACTGTGGACTACAGTGCCATGAACAAGAAAGAACGCCAAGAAGCCATCAAGAAACTTCAAAAACAAATGCACGAAGCAGCAGAACTGCTTGACTTTGAATTGGCGGCTCAAATCCGTGATATGGTGCTAGAACTGAGGAGTATGGATTAGAAATACTGAGCCTTGGGTTAACACTTTAACAAGATGGGCCAGAGAAAAATTGCGGCTTTTATTGGTTTAAATTTTAACCTTATTGTATTTCTGTTGCATGCTATGGTAGGTATAAGTGATATGAATGAAGATAATCCACAAATTATTTTTGAGCCCATGTGGACTATAAAAAGAGAACTTGTTTGGATACAAATGTTTGGTTATATATTGTTTATGGCTTTCTATGCTTCTATTTATCTGCATTTGCGACATCGAGAGTCGATTAAAAACTAATTGTCAAGATTTTATTTGATTACTTACTAGAAAGGACTATCTATGTCACGTTCACAAGCTACTATTCTGACCAACATGTGTCTCATCGAAGATGACCATGGAAATATTGTCATGCAAATTCGCGACCCGAAAAGATATTCTTGGTCGGGTGCTGCCTTGCCTGGTGGTCATATTGAAGCACATGAGGGGCTAGTGGAATCAGTTATTCGTGAAGTCAAAGAAGAAACCGGTCTTACCATTAAAAATCCTAAATTGGTTGGTATGAAACATTGGTACACGACAGATGACGAGCGTTATCTCGTTTTCCTCTATAGAACTTCAGACTTTGAAGGAGATATTCACTCGACAGAGGAGGGAGAAGTCCGTTGGGTTGCCAGGGAGGATGTTCCTAAGATGGAGCTGGCCTATGACATGCTCAACCTATTGCGCGTGTTTGAAGAGGATCAACTCTCTGAACTTTTCTATCGTGAGCGTCTTGAAAATGACTTTATCCGAGAATTTTGGTAATAATATGAACTATTTATTCAGATGAATGAATAGTTTTTTTGTCTTTAAAATCAGATAAAAGAGCTTTAAATAAGTGATTTTCAGATTTTGTAATGACGGTAAAATTAATAAAAATGAAAATTACAATCAATAAAAGTTCATTTTTTCATTGACAAATGCATAATAATACATTATTATACTTACATAAGTTAATAAATATAGAAAAGAGATTGATTATGAAAACATGGAAAAAACTTTTGTTAGGATTTGCAGGGATCTTTGCTTTGACGACTTTAGCAGCTTGTTCTTCGTCGAAGGACACTTTGGAAAAGGTACAAGATAAAGGGACATTGACAGTTGCTCTTAATCCTCACTTTGCTCCTTTTGAATTCAAGACGATCCAAAATGGTAAGGATACGATTGTTGGGGCAGATGTCGAAATTGCTAAGGCTATTGCAGATGAGCTTGGTGTAAAAGTCAAATTCTCTGAAATGTCTTTTGATAATGTCTTGGCCAATGTTCAATCTGGTAAAGCAGACATCGCCATTTCCGGAATCTCAGCCACTAAAGAACGCCAGAAAATCTTTGATTTCTCAGATACCTACTATGAGTCTGAAACGGTTCTTGTTGTCAAAAAAGATGCAACAGGAACTTACAAACAAACCGGTGATTTTGCTAAAAAATCTGTAGCCGTTCAAAAAGGTTCTATTCAAGAAAATATCGCCAAAGCCAACTTGTCAGATGCTAATGTGGTATCCTTGGCGCAACCTGGTGAAGCTATCAATGAATTGAAATCTGGTCAAGTTGAAGGAGTGGTTCTTGAAAAGGCCATTGCACAAGGTTATGTAGATCAAAATAGTGATCTAGCTGTGTCAGATATTGCACTCAAGTCAGATTCAAAAGATGCCTATGCCGTCGCAATGCCTAAAGGAAGCGATAAGCTAAAAGCAAAGGTTAATAAGGTTATCGCTAAACTCAAAAAAGAAGGTAAGATTGACAGCTATGTTCAAGATGCCTATGCTCTCTCTCTTAAGAGTTCTACTAAATAAGGGGTTATTATATGAAGAAATTTTGGTTTATCCTTACAGCTCTAGTCGCTACCTGCTTTCTAGTTGCTTGTAGCGGAAGTCAGGGAGTAAGTCCCAAAACGATTAAGGAAAAGAAGAAAATTGTCGTGGCAACAGAATCTGAATTTGCGCCTTTTGAGTTCAAATCGTTGGTTAACGGCAAAGATACGCTGGTTGGAGCAGATATCGAGTTGGCCAAAGCTATCGGTGAAAAACTCGGTGTAAAGGTTGAATTTTCCGTGATGTCTTTTGATAATGTTCTTGCTAACGTGCAAAGTGGTAAAGCTGATATCGCCATTGCTGGTATTTCGGTGACAGACGAACGTAAGAAGGTTTATGATTTTTCAGACAGCTACTATACGTCAGAAAATGTAGTGATTGTCAAAAAAGACAAGGTAAATGACTACACAAGCACTGATAGTCTCGCTAAACAAACGGTCGGTACGCAAAAAGGGTCTGTCCAAGAAACCGTTGCTAAGAAACAAATCCCTAAGGCAAGTGTCGTATCACTAGCTTCAAATGGTGAAATGATTAACGAACTTAAATCAGGTCAGCTTCAAGCAGTTGTACTTGAGAAGGCCATTGCAGAAGGTTATATCGCCCAAAATGATGATTTAACCCTTGCCAACTTTAATCTCAAGTCAGATGGTACAGATGCTTATGCCGTCGCAACACGTAAGGGTTCAGATGACTTGCTTAAAGAAATCAATGCCGTCATCAAAGAGACTAAGGACTCTGGAAAATTTGACCAATGGTTGAAAGAAGCATCAACCTACAAACAAAGTAAGTAAATTTAAAACTCCCGAGCACCTGAAACGAGCATGTTTCAGGTGCTTTCATCAACAGTGAAAAGTCTCGTTTGGTCCTCGCTTTACTCACTTAGGGGGGAGTCTCCAAAAATTCTTAAATCTAAAATGGGGCAATACCCCATTTTTTATTGAATTCTCTGCTAAAAACGGTTATTATCAAAGTAGGTAAGTCTGTTCAATAGACAAATGACATCGTATAGAGTGCTTAAGAAAAGCAAGGAGAAACTATGAAGCTACCACGTTTTGGTGTTGAAGAATGGCTTAATGTCCATGAAAAATCTGCCATATATGATATCGCAGGAGTTTCAATTAAGGCCCTCACAATGGAAGAATTATTTGACCTGTCAGGCCTTGATAAGGACGCCTTTTTTGCCCAACTGCTAAAGAAAAAGATGGATTACGGCTGGATTGAGGGGGCACCAGAGTTCAAAACTCAGGTGGCTAGTTTATACAAGAACATGCCGGTTGATAATATCCTCCAAACCAACGGGGCAACGGGAGCGACGATGCTAGCCCTTTACGCTCTTATTGAGCCTGAAGACCATGTCATCTCCATGTATCCAACTTATCAGCAGCTCTATGACATTCCTAAGTCACTAGGAGCAGATGTGGATCTCTGGGCGGTTGAAGAGGACAAGGGGTGGTTGCCTGATTTGGACCAACTCCGTCGTCTGATTCGCCCTAATACCAAGATGATCTGTATTAACAACGCCAACAATCCTACCGGTGCCCTGATGGACGCTGCTTACCTTGAGGAGCTAGTGGCTATCGCTAAAGAAGTAGACGCCTATATCTTCTCAGATGAGGTCTATCGCAGTTTTGACCAGCCTGCGCCTTCTATTGTAGATTTGTATGAAAAGGGTATTGCCGTCAATAGTCTGTCAAAGACCTATTCCATTCCCGGTATTCGTGTGGGTTGGGTTGCTTCTAACACAGAGGTGGCGGATATTCTGCGTGACTACCGCGACTACACGATGATTTGTGCTGGTGTCTTTGATGATATGGTGGCTACCCTTGTCTTGGAAAATAAAGAAGCCATCCTAGAACGTAATCGTCAGATTGTAGAGGAAAATCTAGCTCTTATGGATGCGTGGATTGCCAAGGAACCTAAGGCGTCATGGATTAGACCTGCTAGTGTTTCCACCTCTTTCGTCAAATTAGATGTGAATCGTCCTATCGAAGATTTTGCTTTAGAGCTTCTTCAGGACTATGGTGTTCTTGTGGTTCCGGGTAACCGTTTTGACAAGGAGTCCCATGTTCGCATCGGTTATTGCTGTGACAAGGAAGTCCTTCAAAAGGGCTTAGAAAAATTGTCGCAATTTCTTAATAAATGTTGACAATACCACTAATTTTAAGTAAAATAAACGAGCAAAAATTATATTTATACAGGAGTTTCTTATGAAAAAACTTTTCCTTGGAGCCATGGCTCTCCTTGCTGCCGTTACCTTGGTAGCATGTGGGTCAAAAAAAGACGCTTACGAATCTATTAAAGAAAATTAAAAAAACTTGTCGTGGCTGTCAGTCCAGACTATGCACCATTTGAGTTCAAAACTTTGGTCGACGGTAAAGACCAAGTTGTCGGTTCAGACATCAAGTTGGCACAAGCTATCGCTGATGAACTTGGGGTTAAACTTGAAGTGACAACTATGAGCTTTGACAATGTCCTTTCTAGCCTTCAAGCTGGTAAGGCTGATATCGCTATCTCTGGTATCTCAGTAACAGATGAACGTAAGAAAACCTTCGATTTCTCAGATCCTTACTACGAAACACAAAATGCTATCATTGTTCGTAAAGATCAAGAATCTACCTACTCAAGCCTAGATGCTTTCAAGGGTAAAAAAGTAGCTGTTCAAAAAGGTACTATCGAAGAAGGACTTGCTAAGAAACAGTTAAAAGACTCAACAGTCGTATCACTTACAGCAATGGGTGAAGCTATTAACGAAGTTAAGTCTGGCCAAGTTGATGCTGTTGACCTTGAAAAACCAGTAGCAGAAGGTTACGTGGCACAAAATCCAGATTTGGCTTTGGCAAGTGTTGCCCTCAAAGTTGATGATGGTGATGCTAAAGCAGTCGCTATGGCTAAAGGTAATGACAAATTGAAAGAAGCAGTAAACAAGGTTATCAAGAAATTGAAAGACAATGGTACTTACGACGAGTACATCAAGGATGCTTCTAAATACACAGCAGTTGAATAAAAGAGAGCTAGAGGATGATTCCTCTAGTTTTTTGTATGGTAAAGCCCCTGATAATCTCCAATAAGACTTAGAAAATAGTGTTGACATCAAAATTACTCAAACTTAAAAGATATTTCTTGACAGAAAAAGATCAGTCTTGTATACTTGAATAGAACGTGTAAAATGTTACATTATCTTGAGGAGGTGAATTCAATGTCAAAAACAGTAGTACGTAAAAACGAATCACTTGACGACGCTCTTCGTCGTTTCAAACGTTCTGTGACTAAAGCTGGTACTCTTCAAGAGGCTCGTAAACGTGAACATTACGAAAAACCTTCTGTAAAACGTAAACGTAAATCAGAGGCAGCTCGCAAACGTAAAAAATTCTAATTAAGAATGAAATTAACAGAAAAAAGCTTGAGATTACTCAAGTTTTTTCTTTTTCCTCGAATAAATAAGTCTCTTGGTATAAAAAAATAAGACGTCTGATAGTTCAGGCGTCTTAAGTTTCATATGCTTTAGGTGAACAAATAAAGATTATTTGTTTGCAAGAAGATCGCGGATTTCAGCAAGCAATTCTTCTTGTGATGGAGCTGCTGCTTCTTCAGTAGCTTCTTCTTTTTTACCGAGAGCTACAGCGTGGTTAGCAGCTTTAACAACGAAGAAGAGGGTAGTACCAACGATGATGAAGTTGATAATTGCACTCAAGAAGTTACCGTAAGCGATACCGTTCCATGACAATTTAGAGAGGTTTTCAACGTTAGCAGCTTTAACAACTGGGTTAAGGATAACTGGAGTGATAATATCACTTACAAGTGAAGTGATGATAGCGTTGAAGGCAGCTCCCATAACAACGGCTACAGCAAGATCAAGGACATTCCCCCTGAATAAAAAATCTTTAAGTTCTTTAATCATTTTGATAATGATTCCTTCTTTTTATTTATTTTTTTAATAGTTTATCCAATTTTGTAATTCTTGACAAGGGATTTGCTCATGAAAAATCAATTTTATTTTACTTTCATTTTTCATCGTGTTATAATTAGAAGTAATGCAATTATGGTAAGATAGGGGGCAGTTAGATGGTAATTGATAAAGTTTTAATAGAAGATATTAAGAGCAGTACCAATATCGTCGACGTGATTGGTGAAGTTGTCAGTCTTAATCGCGCAGGTCGAAATTACCTCGGTCTCTGCCCTTTCCATAAGGAGAAAACCCCCTCATTTAATGTTATCGAGGATAGGCAGTTTTATCATTGTTTTGGTTGTGGAAAGTCTGGGGATGTCTTTAAATTTTTAGAGGAATACCGTCAGATTTCTTTCCAAGAAAGTGTCAAGGTTCTGGCAGACCGCTTAGGTATTGCGGTTACGATAGATGCACCAAGACAGGCTCAGCAGCAGAATTCTCCTAATCAAGCCTTCTATGATCTTCATGAGGATGCGCTTAAGTTTTATCACGCAGTTCTGATGACGACTAAGATAGGAGAAGCAGCGCGTGCCTACCTCTATGAGCGTGGTATGACTGACGATTTACTTAAGACCTTCCAGATTGGTCTAGCCCCTGACGAACCAGATTATCTCTATCAGTCTGTATCAAAAAAATATGACGAAGAGGTACTGACAGAATCAGGTCTTTTTAATCTTTCTGAAAGTAATCGTCTTTTCGATACTTTTAAAAATCGAATCATGTTTCCGCTTAAGAATGAGTTTGGAAAGACTATCGGTTTTTCAGGACGTGTTTGGACCAAGGACGATATTGAAAAAGGACAAGCCAAGTACAAAAATACGAGGGCTACCCGCATTTTCAATAAGTCTTACGAACTCTACCACCTCGATCAGGCTAAGCCGGTGATTCAGAAGACCCATGAGGTCTATCTGATGGAGGGATTCATGGATGTCATTGCCGCTTATAGGGCTGGGCATGTTAATGCTGTGGCTTCTATGGGGACGGCGTTGACTCCTGAACATGTCAATCGTCTGCGTAAACTCACCAAGAAAATTGTTCTGACCTATGATGGTGATAAGGCTGGGCAAAATGCGATTGCCAAGTCTCTTGAGCTTTTATCGGATTTTCAAGTTGATATTGTTAAAATTCCAGACAATATGGACCCTGATGAATATCTACAGAAAACATCCGAAGAGGCTTTGGGGAAACTTTTGGTCGAGTCCCGCATTTCAGATGTGGAATTTTGGATAGGACAGCTCAAGCCCGCTAATGTAGACAATCTTCAAGCAGAGATTGCCTATGTTGAGCAGATTGCTAAGATTATTGCCAAGTCACCTTCTGTGACAGCACAAAATTCCTACATTTCTAAGGTAGCTGACCTTTTGCCAGACTTTGATTTTTCCAAGTCGAGCAAGCGGTCAATAACGAACGGTTGACCATGAGGAATCAGCAGACGGCTCAATTATCGGCTGCTAGTAATAGTGCTTATGAGTCTTCAGCGTCAGGACTCAGAGGAACGGTCAAACTACCTTCTACACCTAAGATTACAGGTCTTCGTCGGGCGGAAAATCAACTCTTCCATCGTATGCTTAATCATCCTATGATTTTGAATGACTATCGCATGAGAGAGGAGTTTTTCTTCCAAACACCTGAGTTAGAGGAGCTTTATCATATTCTGAAACAAGATGGTCAGATTGATACCGTAGCTTTGTCTCTACTTTCTCAAGAGATGCAAACAGCCTATTATCAGGTTTTAGAGGAGATTTTACCACCTGAAACTAGTCTTGAAGAAGTTCAGGCTATCGAAGAGCGTAGAAATCATTTTTTGAGGGAACAGGACTTTCGTAAGCAAAGTAAACAAATAAGAGAATCAAGTAACCACGGTGATGTGGATGCAGCGGTGGAAGCCCTGCAGATGCTCATCGCCCAAAAACGAGATATGGAGTAACACATGGCAAAGAAAAAACAAAATACAGCATTTAACGTTCAAGTCGCTGATTTCATTCGTAACCACAAAAAAGCTGGTACAGCAATTGATGATGAAGTCACAGAAAAACTAGTTATCCCATTTGTTCTTGATGCTGATGGGATTGATGACCTTTTGGAACGTTTGACAGACGGTGGTATCTCTATCACTGATAAGGACGGAAATCCTTCATCTAAATATGTTGTTGAAGCCCCAAAACCAGAAGAATTGACAGACGAGGAGCTTCTTGGTTCAAACTCAGCTAAGGTCAATGACCCTGTTCGTATGTACCTCAAAGAGATTGGGGTAGTGCCTCTCTTGAGTAACGAAGAGGAAAAAGAATTGGCTATCGCTGTTGAAAATGGTGACTTGGGAAGCTAAACAACGTTTGGCAGAAGCCAACCTTCGTTTGGTAGTCTCAATCGCTAAACGTTATGTGGGACGTGGTATGCAGTTCTTGGACTTGATTCAAGAAGGTAACATGGGGCTTATGAAAGCCGTTGATAAATTTGACTACTCTAAAGGTTTCAAATTCTCAACTTATGCGACATGGTGGATCCGTCAAGCAATCACTCGTGCTATCGCAGACCAAGCACGTACCATCCGTATCCCAGTTCACATGGTTGAAACTATTAATAAATTGGTACGTGAGCAACGTAACCTCTTGCAAGAGTTGGGACAAGATCCAACTCCTGAGCAAATCGCTGAACGTATGGATATGACTCCAGATAAGGTTCGTGAAATCCTTAAGATTGCTCAAGAGCCAGTTTCTCTTGAAACACCTATCGGTGAAGAAGATGATAGCCATTTGGGTGACTTTATCGAGGATGAAGTTATTGAAAATCCAGTAGATTACACAACTCGTGTGGTTCTTCGTGAACAATTGGATGAAGTGCTTGATACTCTTACAGACCGTGAAGAGAATGTTCTTCGTCTTCGTTTCGGTCTTGATGATGGGAAGATGCGTACTTTGGAAGATGTTGGTAAAGTCTTCAACGTTACTCGTGAACGTATTCGTCAGATTGAAGCTAAAGCCCTTCGTAAATTGCGCCACCCAAGCCGTAGTAAACAACTTAAAGACTTTATTGAAGACTAAGATAGTAAATGGAAGGGGCCTGATTATTAGGCCCTGATTTTGGAGGAAAAGCTATGTCTGAAGTAAAATACACTGAAGCAGAAATTGAAAAATCAAAGACCGTATCTTGGAAGCCTTAGAAATGGTCATTGATCCAGAGTTGGGGATTGATATTGTCAACCTTGGCCTCATTTACGATATCCGTTTCCAGCAAGATGGTTATACTGAAATCGATATGACCTTGACGACTATGGGATGCCCCTTGGCAGACCTTTTGACAGACCAAATTTATGACGCTATGAAAGAAGTGCCAGAAGTCACTAAGACTGAGGTTAAGTTGGTCTGGACACCAGCTTGGACTGTTGAAAAGATGAGTCGTTATGCCCGTATCGCCCTAGGTATTCGTTAGGAGAAATCTTATGAAAACACTGGCTATCGTTGTTCCTTGTTATAACGAGGAAGAGACTATTCATCCTTTTTTAGAGGCTTGTCAGGCAGTTGAGCGACAAATGGCCAACCAGTTGGCTTTCAACTATTACTTTGTCAATGACGGTTCAAAAGATCGCACCTTAGAAGTTCTAAGACAGGTTTCAAAGCAATTTGAAAATGTTCACTATCTCTCTTTCTCTCGTAATTTTGGGAAGGAAGCAGGTTTACTGGCAGGACTTGAGGCAGCCCAAGGTGACTATGTGACAGTTATGGATGCTGATCTTCAGGATCCACCTGAACTTCTTATCGAAATGTATGCCAAAATCCAAGAAGGTTACGACGTTGTCGGGACAAGACGTGCAGACCGTAAGGGTGAGCCGCCTATTCGTTCACTCTTTGCGAAGGCCTTCTATTGGTTGATTAATAAAGTTTCTGATACTGAAATGGTGGATGGGGCACGTGATTTCCGCTTGATGACTCGTCAAGTCGTTGATGCCATTCTTGAGCTCAAGGAAGTCAATCGCTTTTCAAAAGGCCTCTTTTCTTGGGTCGGCTTTGACGTGGCCTACGTCTCTTATGAAAATCGTGAACGTGTGGCGGGAGAGACTTCATGGTCTTTCTGGAGCCTATTGAGTTACTCACTTGATGGCTTTATCAACTTCTCAGAAGTACCCTTGAAGCTTGCCACATGGGCAGGGACCTTCTCATTCTTGATTTCTTTGGTTGGAATTATTTTCGTCATCATCAGAAAGTTGACCATTGGTGGAAGCGTAGCTGGTTGGGCGAGCCTTGTCTCTATTATCCTCTTTATCGGAGGAATCCAACTCTTAGCCTTGGGTATCATCGGGAACTATATTTCAAAGATTTTCCTAGAAACTAAGAAACGACCAGTTTATATTGTTAAGGAGAAGGGCTAAAGAATGATTGAAGAGTTTTTAGGAGTATTTAATAATTTAAAAGGATATATTAAGAGGAATAAATTTGTTTTATCTCTTATCTTAGGTGTTTATCTTTTAGTTAATATTAACATCAGTTTAGCTGAGTACCCCTATATTGACGATATTGGTCGTCAAGTTCTGGGTTATACGGGCTTCTCTGAACATTACTCCAGATATTTGAGTGAATTTTCAGCACGTCTTATTCAAGGTGGTACTCATTTAACGGATCCTGGCCTGACAACAAATATTATCTCAGCCTTTATACTAACATTTGCAAGTACGATATTATTGTTTGTATTGTTTCCATCGAAAAAGGTTACTCCAGTTTTAGCCTTAGCCTCAACTGTAATTGGAATAAATCCTTGGTTTTTAGAGCCTTTGAGCTTTAGGTTTGACAACCCATTTATGTCACTAAGTATTTTAGTGTCAATTCTTCCTTTTATCTTTTGGGAGTCTAGAAAACTATTTAGTATATGTTCGGTTGTATGTATTTATCTTATGTGTAACTCATACCAAGCATCGTCAGGAATTTATATTCTCATGACGCTAACACTTCTCTTTTTAGAAGTAGTCTACAGTGGTAAATTGAATATAAAGAGTTTAGTATGTTCGATTTTATCCTATGTTGGTGGTATGGTTTTATATAAAATACAAATTACTATTAAGCCACCGATTTTTGCTGACCAAGGGAATATCCCAAGTTTATTACATCTTCCTAGTATTATGCTAGCAAATGCTAAAGGTTATCTGAAAAATATTTATCTTCAAAGCACAAAAGTCTGGATTCTTTTATTTCTAGTAATACTTATCTTGTTAGTATTTAATATAATTACTAGTAGCAAGCAAAAGAAAATTGTAGCTTTAGCTTTTACGTTTGCTTGGCTTGCTTTAGGAAGTATTTTGAGTTATGGAAGCTATTTAATACTTTCAGAACAATTTTATTTGTTGAGACCTAGATATGAGTACGGACTAGGAGTCTTTTCTTCGATTGTGTTAGTTGTTTCTTTGGGAATAACCAATCGAAATCAGATTATTAATGTTTTAAAATCAGTATTTTCAAGTTTACTCATCTTTTATTTCCTTGCTTTTTCATTTATTTATGTAAGCAATTTAAAGCAACAGAATAATACATTTGAAGTTCAGAGTGCTATGCTAGGAAATAGTTTGAATAAGTATTTGAATGATAAAAAAATAATGTGGTCAATATTAATCGTTTTGTTGCTAATTCGCCTATTTATGAAAATGCGACCTCGGTCTATCCAATGATTAGTAGTTTAATTATGCCTAATACTAATGTTTCTTGGGATATGACGATGAGATTTAATGCAATCACAAAATTTAACGTTGATTTTAAACCATTTGATGCAACAACAGTAAATTCAGAGTATAAACAATTAGAAACAACAAAAATGTATGATGTTTATACCAAAGATAATGAACTTTTTGTAGTGATGAAATGATAAATTATATTTTATGAAAGCAGATTTTTTCTGCTTTTTTTGTTAAAATGAAACTAACATTATTGGAACTACAAGGAGAAAAATATGATTCTAGTAACAGGTGCAAATGGCCAACTCGGAACTGAACTTCGTCACCTTCTTGACGAACGTAACGAAGAATATGTAGCAGTAGATGTGGCAGAAATGGACATCACAGATGCTGAAAAAGTAGACGAAGTTTTTGCGGAAGTAAAACCAACCTTGGTTTATCACTGTGCTGCTTACACAGCTGTTGATGCAGCTGAAGATGAAGGTAAAGAGCTTGACTATGCGATTAATGTGACAGGTACTGAAAATGTCGCTAAGGCTGCTGAAAAACATGGTGCAACGCTTGTTTATATTTCAACTGACTACGTTTTTGATGGTGAAAAACCAGTCGGTCAAGAGTGGGAAGTTGATGATAAACCAGATCCACAGACAGAGTATGGTCGTACAAAACGCATGGGTGAAGAGTTAGTCGAAAAATATGTGACTAACTACTACATTATCCGTACAGCTTGGGTGTTCGGTAACTACGGTAAGAACTTTGTCTTCACTATGCAAAACCTTGCTAAGACTCACAAGACACTTACAGTTGTTAATGACCAACACGGTCGTCCAACTTGGACACGTACTTTGGCAGAGTTTATGACTTATTTGGCTGAAAACCGTAAGGAATATGGTTATTATCACTTGTCAAATGATGCAGCAGAAGATACAACTTGGTATGACTTCGCGGTTGAAATCCTCAAAGATACTGATGTTGAAGTGAAACCTGTTGATTCAAGCCAATTCCCAGCTAAAGCTAAACGCCCACTTAACTCAACAATGAGTTTGGATAAGGCTAAGGCTACAGGATTTGTCATTCCAACATGGCAAGATGCTTTGAAAGAGTTCTACAAACAGGAAGTGAAGTAAGAATACGAGAAAAAGTGCTACTGTTTAGTCTTTTAGTGGATATTTTAATAGTTTTATATAGCCTCAGATGCTGGGGTGAGAATATCTGTACCAGAAGGAAAACGTGAGATAGAGGTTTCGTACCACTTTACAATTTGGGAAAAGATTTTTTTCTCCCTTTCATTAGTATATGGTATCTTTGAAACATTTTATGGTTATATAGTTCTTAAAAAGAATAATATATTAGTACTTTCTACTAATAAAAAGTGTAAGAATTCAATTTTTTTCGAAAAAGGTCGTTATGACCTTTTTTTGTGTTTTAGTGAATCGTTATGTAGGATTTTCACTTTTTAAAAAAATCTATAGTATAATAAAGGGAAAAATCGTTTTGTAGGAGAAATAATGAGTTCACAAAAATATACTTTGACAAAGAATATGGATCAACAACCACTCATTTCAGAAAAAATATCTAACCAAAGTTCTATGAAAGAGAATTATATTTGGAATATGTTGGGAACTATTTCATCTTCTTTGATTTCAGTTATTCTCCTACTTTTAGCTTCCAGACTTCTTGATTCTAGAAATTCAGATATTTTTAGTATTGCATACGCACTTGGACAGCAGTTCTTTGTGTTAGGATATTTTCAAATACGTAATATGCAATCTACAGATGTTAAAGAAAGGTATTCATTTGTTTCCTACCATAATACACGTATAGTAACAATTATTATGATGTTAATAACCTCTCTTGGATATGTTTTTGTACAGGGATATGATTTATATAAAGCAATAATTATATTACTTTTAGTATTTTATCGAGCAATTGATGCCTATTCGGACGTTTTTCAGGGGTATTTTCAACAACGAAATAGATCAGATTTAGCTGGAAAGGTTCAGTTTTTTCGAAGTTGGGTCTGTATATTAGTCTTTGGGTTAAGTTTGCTCCTAACAAAATCTTTATTGCTTTCAAGTGGTATTATCTGTTTGATAAATCTATTTCTCACAGCTATACTAGATTATAGAGTTTCTATAAATAACTTTAAAGTAGATTTTCTTCCATCAATAATAAAAGATAGAAAAAATATTACCTCTATTTTGAAAGAAGCCTTTCCTTTATTTCTAAATGGTTTTTTAATTACCTATGTCTATAATGAAGCTAAGATTGATATTGACTTGCTTTTAACCCAGGGATTTTTTTCCAATGGTATTCAGAGAGACTTTAATGTGTTGTTTATGCCCGTCTTTGTTTTATCCCTTTTATTTTTCGTTTTAAGACCTTTGACGACACAGTTGTCTATTTATTGGTATGAACAGAAATATGAGTTATTTTATAAGCAAGTTCGTCTCTTGTTTGCAGCCATGACAGTTTTAGGTGTAATTATTATCGGTCTAGGTTATCTAATAGGTACAGAGATTTTAGGTTTAGTCTATGGAACATCATTGGTAGAATATAAAGTGCCTTTTGCAATTCTTCTGGCGGGAGGTATTCTTAATGTGTTGGCACTTGTTATTGATATAGTTATGACAATTTTTAGAAAGCAATCATATCTAGTGATTTCATATATAGCTACTTTTATTGTAGCTAAATTGGCTACATTGTCATTTGTAAGGTCAGAAGGTATTCTTGGTGCATCGTTATCATTCTTAATTTCAATGATTATCTTTTTTAGCACTAGCATAATAATTTATATTTGGGTAAATAATAAGGATAAAAGAAAGAGAAGCTAATGAATATTTTATTTACGTTAAATAACGCTTTTGTTCCTCAAGTTGCAACATGTATGTGTTCAATTTTTGAGAATAATAAATCAATGGATGAAATTAATATCTATTTACTAAATACCGACATCTCTGAGGCTAATAAAGCTAAACTGCAAGAATTTACTAAACTTTATGGCCGTTCAGTTCATTTTATTACTCTACCTAATCTGAGGAGCTTGATAGATTTTGATTTTGATACAAATGGTTGGTCACCAATTGTGTTAGCACGACTCTTAGTTGACAAGCTTTTACCAGAAGATATTGATAGAATTTTGTATTTAGATGGTGATACTTTGGTATTGGGGAGTCTTGAATCTCTATGGGAATTAGACATGGGTAACCGTTCAATCGGAATGGGTCCTGAATCTACTGTTGATGCAGGGCGAAGAGAATTTCTAGGTTTGGGAAAACAGATGTATTGTAACGCTGGAGTTCTACTTATTGATTTGGAGAAGTGGAGAAATTGTAAACTTGGAGAGAAAGTTCTAGCATATTATAAAAAACATGATGGTAATCTTTTTGCTAACGACCAAGATGCAATTAATGGATCTTTAAAAGATGATATTTATGTTATTTCTCCAAAATATAATTTCTTCAATATATACTTTTTTTACCCTTACAGAGTATTAAAAAAACTATCTTTACCAGCGGAGTTCATAAGTAGACAAGAGTTGCGAGAAGCTATTGAAAATCCAATCATTGTCCATTATCTAGGAGAGGAACGCCCTTGGAGAAAGGGAAATACTCATAAATTAAGAAAGTACTATCTTTATTATCTTGAAAAGACACCTTGGTCTAAAACGCCTATGGAAACTGGTTGGGAATTTTACTTTATTTGTTTTAGGACATTTAATATAATTATGAAACCTTTTCCAATGTTGAGATATAAGATTATTAATTCACTGATACCAGCATTTATGAAATACCGAAAAAAACAGCTCCAAAAAAATAAAAGATAGACGTATTAAATACAGAAAGAATAAGAATACATGAGAGTTTTAATGATAATTCCTGCCTACAATGAGGAGGAGAGTATTTTCGAAACGGTAACGAGTATCTTGAATTACCGCAAGAAGGTTGATTTTGATTTGGACTACGTTGTTATCAATGATGGATCAACAGATAAGACAAAACAAATTCTGGAAGAGAATCATTTTAATGCTGTTAATCTCGTGATGAATCTTGGAATTGGTGGTGCGGTCCAGACAGGTTACAAATATGCACTAGAGCATGACTATGATGTAGCAGTTCAATTTGATGGCGATGGCCAGCATGATATTGAGTCCTTGTCAGATTTGCTAGAGCCAATTCGAAAGAAGGAAGCAGACCTAGTGATTGGTTCTCGTTTTGTTGGTGATGTTAAGTCTGAATTTCAAACGACTTTTATGAGACGCTTCGGAATCAGTGTTATTTCCAATCTTATCAAATGGACAACTGGACAAAGGGTTCTAGATACAACATCAGGCTACCGTTTGGCTGATAAAACTGTTATCAAACAGTTCGCTAAGCGTTATCCAATCAAGTATCCAGAACCAGAGACTATTGTTCATATTTTGAAACGTAAATATAGAGTTGTTGAACGACCAGCAAATATGTTTGAACGTACTGGTGGTGTTTCTTCTATTACGCCAATTAAATCCATTCGTTATATGCTTGAAGTGTGTTCATCGATTGTTATTGCAGCATTTATGAAGGAGAGTGAATAATGTCAGTTTTATCTATGGTGATGTTGATAGCTTCAATCTTTTTCCTTTATTTAGTCATTAGAAATATCAATAAGAATAATATCTTATTTGAACAGGCTTTCATGTGGATTGTCATCAGTCTGGTAATGATTATTATTTCCATTTTTGATGCTATTCCGGTTTATTTTGCAGAATTACTTGGATTTGAGCTGACTTCGAATTTTTTGCTGTCACTTGCTATCTTTTTCTTGTTGGTCATCACTTTTTTGCAAACATTAACTGTATCAAAGCAAAAGGAGCAGATAAAGCATTTAGTTCAGGAATTATCTATTCTAAAAAGTCATGTAGAAGAGGAAGAGGAAAGAATGAAGGATAATCATACTTGGGTAATTTGCGCTTATGGAGAAAGTGATTATCTTGAAGCCTGTATTCAATCTTTGAAAAATCAAACTCTTCAATCTCAAATTATCTGTTATAGTTCAACGCCACTGGATTCGATTAAGGAACTTTGCCAGCGTTATGCTATCCCATTCTATACTAAACAAGGTGGGGGGATTGGCAAAGATTGGAATAATGCTATCTCTTTTGTAGAAACAAAATATGCTACTATCGCCCATCAGGATGACTATTATGAGCCAAAATATGCAGAAAAATTATTGGCCAAGATGGAAAAGTATAGTGATGTTCTAATCGGATATTCTGATTATTTTGAAGAAAAAAATGATCTAAAGATTCCTGCAAATACCAATCTAAAGATTAAAACTTTGATGCTAAAAACAATGGATCTTTTTCCTGGTAGTCATTTTTGGCGTAATCGTGTAATGGCCTTTGGTAATCCCATTTGTTGTCCAGCTGTCACCTATAACCTTGAAAAATTGAAGAATTTCTATTTTGATGAGGGAATGAAGGTTAGCCTTGATTGGTATGCTTGGTATAAGATTAGTGAATACAAGGGACGTTTTGTCTATGTGTCAGATAAGCTAATGTGTCACCGAATTCATGAGGAATCTGAGACTTCTAAGACTATTGCTGATAATACTCGTAGTAAAGAAGATTTGTATATGTACCAACTCTTTTGGCCAAAATGGATAGCAAATATCCTTATGAAACAATATGTGAAGAGTCAGAAGACGAATGGGTAAGTATGAATGTTATTGTTTGAGAGAGAAAATGAAAAGTAAAAGTAGATTTTATTGTTACATCTTAATTATTTCTATACTGTATGGTTTTCAGTACTATATTAATAATAAAATTACACCTGTAGGGGATCAAACAGCATTTTTAAATTATGCAAAGGAATTTCACCATAATTACCTTGAATTTGGAATTAATCGTTATCTTACATGGAGTAGCCGGTTACTGATTGAATCCGCAACATTATTCTTTTCAGTACACGATAAGTTATTTATAATTGCTTCTATTATTGCAAGTTTCTTTTTGCTTTTACCTAGTAAGAAAATTTGCCCTAATTTACCTTGGATACCTGGACTTTTCATTTTTATTTTTCTTCCAGCAAGTGAATTTTTAAGTGCAGGTTCTATTCCTACATATATTAATTATGTATTTCCAGCATCATTTCTTTTGTTCTCTCTGTATTATCGTTATTCAGATAAGTGGTGGGTTCAATGTCTAGCGTTCCTATCTTTTGTTTTTGCTATTATGAATGAACAGTTAGCAGTCTATGCTTTTTTATGGATTGTTTTCGAATTAATAAGGGATTGGAAAGTCATTACATTTAGGTACAGAAATATATTGTATGGCTTGGTTTCGTTGACAGGAATTCTCTCTGCAAAATTTTCTCCTGGAAACACATTGAGGTTTGAAAAAAATGTGGAATCTTGGTTTCCCAATTTTGTCCACTTGAACCCATTCCAAAAAATAGGGTTAGGAATTTTAGAAACTGGAGATGGTATATTTTCAGTATCTTTCGGCTTTATTTTTGTGTTTTTGATAGTTTTAGTAGTTTTATCGTTTTATAAAAAGAATTTTATTTCACTGATTCTGTCATCTTTTACCCTATTTGCTATTTTAAGTCAGAAGTTTGAGTGGAGAAATATTTTATTTACACTTTCTAGTGTTAGTAAAGTTGCTAGAGAGAGTGGCACCTTTGATTACAATGTTGTCTATTTTGGAGCGGTGATTTATAATATCGTTTTATTTATGATACTGATGTATTCTCTATGGACTCTTTCTAAAGTTTCAGATAGGTTATGGATTATATACTTATTCGGGATAGGTTTAATTGGACGTTTGCTGATTTCATTTTCACCTACACTTTATGCTTCTAGTACCAGAACGTATTTACCTATAATGCTTAGTCTATTTATTATTACTTGTTATTTTTTTGAATGACATTTATATTCATTTTAAACGGTCTAAAAGCTATAAAGTAAAAAGCAGAGTTATTCTGCTTTTTTTCTTTGTCTGTAGTAAGGGATTTTTTTCTTCAAACTATAGTATAATTAAAGCGGTGTACACTTTCAAAATAAGATAGTTGTTCTTTCTTTGAAAGATTGGAATTAATAGTAATTATTATGTACTAATTAATATTTTCTTACATAAAATGGATGGAAAAATGACTAATTTAATATCAGTAGTTGTAACATGTTACAACCATGAAAATTATATTGAGCAATGTTTGCGAAGTATTTTTAACCAAACTTATCGAAATATTGAGTTAATTGTTCTTGATGATGGTTCGACAGATTATTCCCCAGAGATTATTCAGGAAGTTCTGAAAGAGTCACCTTTCGTGACGACATTTGAGTCTCATGAAAATATTGGTGTCGTGAGAACAAGGAATAAGGGACTTAATCTTTTAAATGGGGACTATTTTTTATTTGTAGATAGTGATGATTTTTTGGATGAAACTTATGTACAAGAATTATATGAATGTGCGATTAATCATCAAGCAGATATAGTGTATTGTGATTTATTCAATTTTGAAAAAAATGAAGTCTATCTAAAAGCTCAGGAATTTGAATTACATAGCTTATTGGTATCGAACTATATTTCAAATTGTTCTTTAGTAAACAAAGCCATATTAAAGGGTACCTATTATGATGAAAAACTTTCAGGGAAGAAACTCGAGGACTATGATTTTTTCTTGAGCCTTATTATCAATAATGGGGCGAAGGCTGTTTACCAACCTAATACCAAATTGAATTATCGTGTTTTTGAAAAAGATTCGATTTCAAAAAGGGATTCAGTACGCTACCATTATGAAATCTATCTTGAAGTTCTCGAGAAGTATCTCGAAAAGTTACCACATGAAATCTATCAAGCTGTTTGCGAAAACTTATTGATTTTGGAGAGTCGTATAGATGATTTGATAAATCATCATGATGATGTGACAGACTATGTTAATCGCTTGAAAAAAGAACGTGATCAACTTGAACGAAGAAAGTATACACAATCTAAGAGATTGAAGGATGCCCATAAAGAGATGGAGCTTATCCGAGGTTCACTGTCATATCGTCTGGGGAACGCTCTTATCACACCTATAAAGACAGCAGGGGTAATTGCTAAGAATCCAAAAAGCTATTAAAAAAATTATTTGAGAGCTTTAAAAGTCAAAGTGATACAGCTACGTCGTCGAATGACACCACTTAAAGTTCGTCAGTTACGACATCTTAGAAACCGTCAACGTTCTGCCTTGTCGTATAATGGTAAGAAAGCGTTGGTTTATGTTATTTTTGAGTCTGAAGCTCGTCTTCAAGAATACAAATTACGTTTCTTGCAAGCCTTGGCTCCATTGGTAGATGATGTTATTGTTGTTGTTAATGGACAGCTTCACGATGATGATATTTAATACCCTTGAGACCTATGGTAGGGTTTTAACTCGTGATAACAAGGGATATGATACTGCGGCCTTTAGAGAAGGAATCTTTGCCTTTGGTAAAGATAAGCTTAAAGATTATGACCAGCTCCTCTTGGTGAATGATACTAATATTGGTCCGATGAGGGATTTGTCTCAAGTGTTCCAGGAAATGGCTGATAAGCAACTAGATTTCTGGGGAATTTCCTTTGGAGAAGAACAAGAGGATGTTACTAAAGAGAATCCTTACGGCTACATTCCTAAGCATCTTCAATCTTATTTCCTAGTTATTGAAAAACTCATGCTAAACGATGATGACTTTTATGAGTACTGGACACATTTGACGGATACAGATTCTCGTGATAAGGCTATTGGTCGACATGAGACACGTTTTACCAAGCATTTTGCTGATTTAGGTTATCGTTTCGATGCGGTTGTACAAGAATACGAAGATTCTGCCATGTATATCCATCCGCTTAAGATGCTCAAGGCAGGAAGTCCCTTGGTAAAATATACGGCTCTGAAAAATTATGATGAAGACCAGTTCTTGTGGCAAGGTCTGGATCGTGATTCAGAAGTCCCTGACTTGTTAGACTTTGTTGCAGAAGAAACGGATTACCCTGTGGCAATCTTGGAAGATATTGTGAATAAATTTAAGACTGTTCCACGTGACCAATACATTCTATTGATTGATGGGGTTGAAAATATCATTCCGCAATGTACCCGTTACCGTGTCTTGAACAAAGCAGAACAATTACGTAAGCATGGCTTTGCAGTCAAAGTTGTTAACCTATCTGATTTCCAATTATCAATGGCTCAAAATGCTAGTCACATCGTTATCTACCGTTCACCAATCTCACCTGAGCTTTGCGTCTCTGTCATTTGGCTAAGGAATATGGAAAACCTGTTTTCTTTGATATTGATGATTTGGTTTTTGATACGGTTTATACAGACCAATTGAGTTATACGCAAGGGCTTAATTCGGTTGAAAAAGGAAACTATGATGCTGGTGTTCGAAATTATGGCTATATGCTAGAAAACTGTGATGGTGCCATTACTTCGACTAACCAGTTGCAGGAGGAGTTGTATAAGTACCAAAGTAAGGTTTTACTTAATCGCAACTTGGCTTCTGATGACTTAATCGCTATTAGTAGCCAATATATCAAAGATTACTCTCAAACATCTGATATTGTTAAGATTGGTTATTTCTCTGGTTCAATTAGTCATAATGAGAATTTTGAATTGATTAAACCAGCTATTAAGCAACTGCTTACAAAATATAGCAATGTCCAATTACATATTGTCGGGATTTTGGATATTCCGCAAGATATGAAGCCCTTTGAAAATCAAATTGTAACTCACGATTATGTGGACTGGGATAAATTGCCTGCCTTGATTAGTGAAGTTGATATTAACCTAGCACCGCTTGTGGATTCTATCTTTAACCGTGCGAAGTCAGAGATTAAGTGGATTGAAGCTGCCTTGGTGAAGGTACCAACAGTAGCAAGTAAGATAGGAGCTTTCTCAGATGCGGTTGTTGATGGTGAAACAGGATTGTTAGCTACTGATGAAGAGTGGTTCGACAAGCTCGAAGCCTTGGTTTTATCTCCAGAATTAAGACAGAAAATTGCAGATGCTGCTTATCGGGCTGTTCTTGAAAACTGTACGTTAAGCAAGAAAGATGATATGGTGACTTATTTTGAACAGAATTAAACAGATAAAAGTTGAAAATTTATTTTTCATCTTAGCGACGATTTTTATTTTCTCATTTATGTTTGTATTTCCAATTAATCGTGTGCCAGACGAAACAAACCACGCGCGAATGACTTGGGAAACTTTCCATAAACCAACCGAAACATCTTTTAAGTGGATGGATGAGATTCCAAGTAATGATAAGGTTAAGTTAGCAGAATATAAACAGATTTTTGCTCAAAAGATTGATATGAGTAAAGAACCTTTTCAATTCGGTGTGAGTTTAAAAACGATCTCCTTTATTCCACAGTTGATAGGGATGACGATTGGAAGTTGGATTAGTCCCACAGTTGGAATGATTATCTATATGGGGCGCATCTTTAATGCACTGGCCTATATACTAGGAATTTACTTTTTAATACGTTATTTCAAGTATGGGAAAACAGCCCTAATGTTTATTTCGCTGCTACCTATTATGGTTCAGCAAGCTTCGTCACTTTCTTATGATGTGATGAACTATTTAGAAGTGATGTTGGCTCTCGGTTTTATCACGAATCTTGCCTATTCTAAACGTTTTACCAATCGTAATATTATCCAGGTGATAGGTCTTGCGATCTTACTGTTAGCAACTAAGCCAAATAACGTTTTATTGTTGGGATTGATTCCGTTTGTACCACTTGAGTTTGAAGGTGTCCTTGCCTTTCTAAATCGTCCAGCACAAGCCATTAAGACCTTTATTTCAAAATATAAAGCAGTCTTCTACCTTCTTTTTGTAGTAGGTGTTGTAGTGGTTCTTCAATTCTTAATGAAGAATCAAGGTGGTCTTCGTCATTATGGAGAAGTTTTGCGTAATACACTCTTTAATCCTGAGTTGAATGACAATTTGAATGGGATCTTGTCACTTGGGATGTTCGGTTATCTTGGTAACCTTACATTACAAATGCCACTGTGGTTAATTTTTATTGATATCATCGTTCTTACCATTTTGTTCCTATCAAGTAAGAAGGATTTCTTTACAAAAGACTTTGCTAATGCATCCTGGATTCTCTTCCTTCTTGAGATTTTAGCTGCTGTTACTGTAATGTATATGCAGTGGACACCGATTGTTCTTGGTCAGGGAGCTAATATATCGGTTGGTGCTCAAGGACGTTATTTCACGCCATTTATCATTCTTTTGTTGCCGCTAGTCGCTAACACAGCTAAGATTGATTTATCTCGACAGAAAAGATTGAAGATAGCAACTCTGACTTTAATTGCTAATTTCTTAGTGGCTATGTATTTGATTCTTTTCCATTATTGGGGGGTATTTGCATAATTTATGACTAAAACAATTTTATTTATTTCTCCGACAGGAACTCTAGATAATGGTGCTGAAATCTCGATAGTCAATCTTATGAAATTTCTTGTAAAAAAAGGTTATCGTGTATTAAACGTTTTTCCTGATTATAAGGTTCCATCCCAAGAGGAGTATCAAGCAGAACTTCAGAAAGCAGGGATTGAAACCTATGGTCTTTCAGCTGTCAAATGGTGGTGGGAAGAAGCACCGGGTGGTTCACCAGGCAATCATTTTTTGCGAGTAAATTTTTATAATAAGAATGTCAAAGACATTCGAAATATTATTGTAGATAATAAGGTGGAGCTTGTTATCAGCAATACAGTAAATGTTTTTCAAGGTGCATTGGCTGCCGCTTATGAGAATATCAAACATTTTTGGTTGATTCATGAATTTCCTGAGGGAGAGTTCGGTTATTACAAAGAAAAACTAGACTTTATAGATAAGTTTTCTGATGAAATCTTTGCTGTAACAGGAGCTTTGGCCGAGGATTTAGAAAAGTATTTTCCAAATAGGAAGATTTATTCCTTTGCTCCTTATACTCAAATTGAACCTAAAGAAGGAGTAAAAACTGAATCTAACGACCAACATCGTATCGTTTCAGTTGGACGCTTGACTCAGAGAAAGAATCAGCTTGAGTTAATAAAAGCTTTTCAGATGCTTGATTTAGCAGGAACTGAACTTGTATTTTTAGGTGCATGGGATGAGGATTACAAACAACTTTGTGATGATTATATTGCAGAACACGATTTGAAGAATATTTCATTTTTGGGGTATTTAGATGATCCTTGGTCAGAGATTACTGATAAGGATTTAGCTGTTTTCCCATCTAGTATGGAAACGTTTGGTCTCGTTTATGTTGAATCTGTTTTGAATGGTATTCCAACGATTTTATCAGATAATGCGGGACATAAATCTGCCTTTGAATATATGAACGAGCAAGGTTATATCTACCCTCTGGGTGATTTGGATGCCTTGACTAGAATGATTTCAGGGGTCCTTGATGGATTTGACCAAGAGAAACTTGAAGCAGTGCAAGCTGTTCCAAGTTTAAAAGAGAGATATTCTCTTGAGAGTGTTTATGCTAATATTACTGAAAAGATTGAGGGCGATGAATTGCGTCATAAAAAAGTAACTCAGAAAGATATCGATTTTTTAAACAGCCGAAAAGCTCTAACCAAGAGTATAAAATCTGCTGTGAAAAAATTGTTTCAGCTTAAAAAAATGAATTAGAGGTTCGCATGTTTCAATGATTGAATTTATGTCTAAGAAAAAATCTTTAGTCATTTATACTATGTTTTTAATAGTATTGATTTATGGATTAAAAAAATTGCAAATACATCTTATGGAATGGATACCAATTGGTTTATTCAAAAATCCATCAGGTTATATGAATTATTGGATAAGTATTGGACGTTTTGGAGAGGTGATTCTAAAAAAAATCTTTTTGAAAGAGTTCACCAATATATATATGATAAACACCTTAACTTGTATACTTTTAGGAATAACTTCATTATATATAACTTACCTTTTTAGTGATTATATAGAAATTAGAGAAAATAAGAAACTTTTTTTATAGTTCCTAGTCTATTTATTACAAAGCCAGTTATTTGTTTTTCAATATTATTTTTGTTCTTCAGAATTTTTGAGTTTTCGCTGGCAATGTTACTGACTGTTATAGTGGCTAGTTATTGCTTAAAAGTGAGAACTTTTTCTGGATTAAAAAAAATAATCATTTATATTATCCTAATTAGCTTAATGACCTTAGTTATAGGTGTCTATCAAACATTTATTTTATTCTTCATACAGATAATTGTTGCGATGCTTTTGTTGGAATATAAGAAATCAAAATTCTCTTTTTCTGAATTAATAGTAAAAGCTTTTCCTAGTGTACTAGTTTTACTATTAGGCATAGCTTGTTATTGGTTACTAGATAAACTTATTGTCTTTGCTCTGAAAACAACACATGCTAATCACTCCTTAGGAATGATAACGTGGTTTGATAAGTCATTTGTAGATGGTTTATCAAGTTTGAGAGTGGCATTTACTTCTATGTTCCCCACTTTAGGTGAGACACCGAATATTTATGGTTTTAGTTTTATAGTAGCAATTTTATTTGCTTTTCTTATCCTAATAATTTATTTCTATAAAAGATATGATGTTAAGATTTGCTCTTTGTTACTCTTCTTATTATTCCTTGCTGGTCTAGGAATTGTTATAGCTTCAGGTACTCTACCTACTCCGAGAAGTATGGTGCCCCAATACCCTTTTTTAATCGCATTTATTGTATTTTATTTGAGTATACTTGTAGATAATGATAAATTGATAACTAATGTTATTCTTGGTATAGTGCTCTTATTAACGTTTACTCAGGTAAAAATGTCGAGTAATTTAGTGGTTGCTGAAGATGCAATTTTCAGAGAAGATCAACAAAAAATTCAACTAATTTATCAGGCAGTTGAAAATTTACAGCTTGAAAATAAAAGTGACTATAAGTTAATGATTATTGGTTCCTCACCAGCTAAGAATAAACAAAGATTTGGTAATTTTGGAGATTTGGTAGGAGTTTCTATGTTTGAGTTTGGAGGAACGTATGCAATTTCTACTAACGTTGTTTCAATAATGGAAAACATGGGGATGTCATACCAATCACCAACATATGAAGAGTATATGAATTATTGGAAAAATAGGACAACTTTGGAGCATAAAAATACTGATTTTGGTATAGAGGTTATAGATAATATGATAATTGTTAAAGTTACTCCTAACTTATAAGGACTTTTCCTGATTTTAAAACAAACTATTTTTATCAAAAATTGATTTTTGAAGATAGCCGTATAAAGACAGTTTTTTGGCTGTCTTTTTTGTTCTTCTCTTTCTGTCCAATCATGCAAAATACCTTCCAAAATGGTATAATAAAAGCTACTATGTATAATTCTGTGTATTTGAGAGATGTGACGAATGGAGGTAAACTTTGAAGGATGTTTTTATCATAGGTAGCAGAGGTTTGCCTGCTCAATACGGTGGTTTTGAGACATTTGTTGAGAAGTTGGTTTCTCATAAGGTATCGCCTACTATACGTTATCACGTGGCTTGCTTATCTGACGAAAGTACTGGCAAGCATTTTGACTATAAAGGTGCGGATTGTTTTACGGTCAATCCACCAAAGCTAGGTCCTGCGCGTGTCATAGCTTACGATATGATGGCTATTAATTATAGCTTGAAACTTATTAAAAAAGAGGGAATTCAAGCCCCAATTTTCTATATTTTAGGAAATACCATTGGTGCTTTCATTGTTCATTTTGCCAAGAAAATTCAGTCCATTGGTGGGATTTTGTTAGTCAATCCTGACGGTTTGGAATGGAAACGTGCTAAGTGGTCTAAGCCTGTTCAAAGCTATCTCAAATACTCTGAAAAAGAGATGACAAAGTATGCAAACTTGATTATTTCTGATAACCGAGGTATTGAGACCTATATTCAAAATACCTATCCGTGGTCTAGAACGACTTTTATCGCTTATGGAACTGACTTATCTAAGACGACTTTGACTGCTGAGGATACCCCTGTTCGAGATTGGTATCAGAAATGGCAAACTCAAGAAAAAGATTATTATTTGATACTGGGTCGATTTGTTCCTGAAAACAACTACGAAACTGCAATTCGTGAATTTATGAAGTCCTCTACAGAGCGTGATCTTGTTATCATCTGTAATCATGAAGGAAATGCTTACTTTGATGAACTACGACAGATAACAGGATTTGATAAAGATAAACGTGTGAAGTTTGTGGGGACTGTCTATGATCAGGACTTGCTTAAGTATATCCGTAACCAAGCCTTTGCTTATATTCATGGACATGAAGTAGGTGGAACGAATCCAGGCTTATTAGAGGCCTTGGCTCAAACAGACCTCAACCTTATCTATAATGTAGACTTTAATCATCAGGTTGCTCAAGACACCGCCTTGTATTGGACTAAAGAGGATGGGAATTTGTCTCAGCTTATCGATTCTGTAGATGGTAAAGTGTCATTCGAGGACTTGGGAAATGCTGCTAAAGCAAATATGAAAGAAAATTACACCTGGGAAAAAATCGTGGGTGAATACGAGGAGCTATTTTTATCATGAAAGTAACTATTCTCATGTCTACTTATAATGGCGAGAACTTTTTAGCAGAGCAAATAGAGAGTATTCAGCAACAGACTTATACTGATTGGACCTTGTTAATTCGTGATGATGGTTCTAAAGATAAAACGAGAGACCTTATCAAACGTTTCGCTTCAGAAGATGATCGCATTGTTTTCATCAATCCTGATCAAACTGAAAATTTAGGTGTTATAAAGAGTTTCTTTACGCTTTTGAAGTATCAAGAATCTGACTACTACCTTTTCTCAGATCAGGATGATACTTGGTTACCTGAGAAACTATCTCTTCAACTTGAGAAAGCAAGTCACTACCCATCTGATAAACCACTTTGGTATATACGGATTTAAAGGTTGTGAATCAAGATTTAGAGGTACTTCATGAGAGTATGATTCGTACTCAGTCTGATCATGCCAATACGGAATTGGTTCAAGAAATGACAGAAAACACTGTTACAGGTGGTGTGTCTTTAATCAATCATGCTCTGGCTGGATTATGGACTGGTAAGGAAACGAACGAGCTTTTGATGCATGACTGGTATTTAGGTTTGCTTGCGTCAGCATTTGGCAATCTCGTTTATATTGATCAGCCAACAGAGCTTTACCGTCAGCATGCGGATAATGTCTTGGGAGCTAGAACGCTTCGGAAACGTATGCAGAATTGGATTCGCCCTCAGACCTTGTTCAACAAATATTGGAAGTTGATTAAGGCTAGTCAGAATCAGGCGGAAAATCTTCTTTCTTTGCCATTGAATGCTGAAAATAGAGAGTTGGTTGAAAACTTTGTGACCATTATGGACCAAGGATTCAGAGAGCGTTATCGTCGTTTGAAAACATATGGCTATCGTAAAAACAGGGCTTTTCATACCTTTGTATTTACGAGCTTGATTTTGACAAAATTCATGTATAAGGAGGACTAGATGAATTTCTTTAGTCAAAAAAATAGGATTTTACTTAAGGAACTGATTAAAACGGATTTTAAATTGCGTTATCAAGGTTCTTTCATTGGTTATCTTTGGTCTATTTTGAAACCTTTGATGATGTTTACAATTATGTACCTTGTCTTTGTTCGTTTCTTGAGATTTGATGATGGGACACCACACTATGCAGTAGGATTGCTTTTGGCCATGATTTTTTGGGGCTTCTTTACGGAGGCTACCAATATGGGGATGCTTTCCATTGTTTCACGTGGGGATCTCTTACGTAAACTAAACTTTCCGAAGCAAACAATCGTAATCTCATCTGTACTAGGAGCTGCGATTAATTTCTTGATTAACCTTGTGGTTGTTTTCGTATTTGCCTTAATTAACCATGTTCCAATTGGTTTCAATACTTTGGTTATCATTCCTCTCTTTATTGAGGTGTTATTGATGGCAATGGGAGTTGCTTTTATTCTATCAGCACTCTTTGTTAAATACCGTGATATTGGTCCTATCTGGGAAGTTGTGCTTCAAGCTGGTATGTATGCTAGCCCAATTATCTATTCCATCACTTACCTTCTTCAAAGAAACCAGACGTTTGTTGCAAAGGTTATGATGTTGAATCCAATCGCTCAGATTTTACAGGATATGCGTCATTTTATTATTGATCCAGTTAACCCAAGAGGCTGGGATATTATTAATAATAAACTGATTGCTTTTGTTCCTTATGCGATTCCTGTAGTGATTTTTATCATTGGTTTCCTTGTCTTTAATCGAAATGCTAAACGATTTGCGGAGATTCTATAATGTCAAATAATATTGCTGTAAAAGTAGATCATGTAAGTAAGTATTTTAAATTACCAACTGAGGCGAGTCAGAGTTTGAGAACAACTTTAGTCAATCGCTTTAAAGGGATTAAAGGGTATACTGAACAACATGTCTTGAAAGATATTTCTTTTGAAGTTGAAAAAGGTGATTTTTATGGAATTGTTGGGCGTAATGGTTCTGGGAAATCAACACTTCTAAAAATTATTTCTGAGATTTATGTTCCTGAAAAAGGTAAGGTCACCATTGATGGTAAGTTGGTATCTTTCATTGAGCTTGGGGTTGGGTTTAATCCAGAACTAACTGGTCGTGAGAATGTCTATATGAATGGTGCAATGCTTGGTTTTTCAACTGAAGAAGTAGATGCCATGTATGATGACATTGTAGACTTTGCTGAACTTCATGATTTCATGAATCAAAAGTTGAAGAACTACTCAAGTGGTATGCAGGTTCGTCTGGCTTTCTCAGTTGCTATCAAGGCTCAAGGAGATATCCTTATCCTGGATGAAGTCTTAGCTGTAGGTGACGAGGCCTTCCAACGTAAGTGTAATGATTATTTCATGGAACGTAAGCAATCTGGAAGACAACCATCTTAGTTACCCATGACATGTCAGCGGTTAAAAAGTACTGTAATAAGGCAGTTCTGATTGAACATGGTTTGGTCAAAGTGGTTGGTGATCCAGATGAAGTTGCTAACCAATATAGTTTTGATAATGCTGCTGGTCAAAAGGTTTCAAATGACGACGTTGTTGTTGAAAATCCAAAAATCACTGATTTACAAGTGAAACTCTTGAATGACAATATTATCAGTCCTGACCAAGATATTTCATTTGAGATTTCATATGATGTCAATGAGGATATTGAGACCTATATCGCCTTTTCATTGACAGATATTGACCGTGGTATCTGGATTTATAATGACAATTCCATGGACAATAAAACGAGTGGTTCTGGAAGAAAAACACTCACATATAAATGTAGTCTTGCCCATCTTAATAACATTAAGCTTAAGCTTCAGGTTTCTGTCCGAGATAAGGAGGATCAGATGATTGCTTTTGCTGATTCAGATAACTCACCAGTTATTCTCTTGAATCGAAATGATATTGAAGATGATGATAAGTCTGCTAAAGATTCTGCAACTGGTATGGTTAAGAGAAATGGAAAATGGGAGATTCAAGAATAGATGAAACGTCTCTTATTGTATGTTCATTATAATAAGTACGACGAATTAAGTGGTCATGTGCTCTACCAATTGGAGCAACTTCGACCACTTTTTTCTAAACTTATTGTGATTTCAAATAGTCAACTAACGAAGTCTGCAACAGTAACTCTCGAAGAGCTTGGCATAGCTGAAGTTATTCAGAGAGAGAATCTAGGCTTTGATTTTGCAGCTTGGAGAGATGGTATGGCTCATGTTGGATTCGAACGGTTAGCAGATTTTGATTCGGTTACACTCATGAATGACACTTGCTTTGGTCCTCTTTGGGATATGTCTGACCTAGTTGAAGACTTTGAACAACGACAGAGTGTTGACTTTTGGGGGATGACGAACTTTAGAAAGACCAAATATTTCGAAGAGCATTTGCAAAGTTATTTTATATCTTTCAAAAATCATGTTGTCGCTTCAGAAGTCTTTCAGAAATTTTGGACTTCTATAAAGACTTTTACTGATGTTCAAGATGTTATTGACAATTACGAAACTAGAGTTACCAGTGTTCTTACTGAGGCAGGTTATCGTTATGATGCTGTCTTTAATACCATTGAAGCAGAGGCAGGAGATTTAATCCACCCTGACTTTTCTTACTATAGACCAATAAGTACCCTTGAGCATAAGGTACCGTTCATTAAACTAAAAGCTTTTACCGACAATGAAAAAAAGGGAAAATTACTTTTAGACTATCTTGCTAACCTATCAACATATCCAGTAGCACTAATTAAGTCACATCTAAATCGTTACCATTCCCCTGACAGTTTAGTCATTTTAGATGAGAAAATTATTGGCCCTTCTTTTAAAACCTTAAGCAAGCATAAGTATCGTATGGCTATCCATGTGCACATTAGCGACCTTGAGAGACTGAAAGTATTTTTGGATAGTAAGTTATCTGCTTTCTATTATTTCACTTTATCAAGTCGTTTAGATAAAACTGAAGTTGAGAATACCTTATTAAATAGTTTTGATAAAGATAGATTTCAGATAGTCTCACAACGGTTTGATAATCATTATCATGCCTTGGTTTCTCTGGCTTCAAAGCTTAGTGACTATGACTTTGTTGGGCATTTTCACACAGAAGCCTTTGGAAATGAAGGTAAACTTGTTGATGAAGCTACAAGACATGCTCTAGTGGATATGCTATCAGATGAAGAGAAGGTAGTATCAATCTTTGACCATTTCCAGAGGTTGGCCTTGTTTTTGCTGATTTGTCAAAAGAACTTTATTGGACCGATGCAATTGGTGCCTTAAATCTAGAACAGACAGTTAAACTAACTAACGAATGTCAAAAAGTAATCAATCATTCGCTTCATGTTTTTCAAGGTTTTATGTGGTTGTCAAAAGATTTTCTGGAAAACATTATTCTAAAGGATGAGCATATTTTTTATGACTTTGACGAAAATACTCTCCCTTATCTTTTCTATCGAAAAGCCTGGGATGTAGGAATTGATTATCGTATTATTGCTTCAGAAAAAATATCTTTTGCAGAACGTTATAAGGTCCATTTTATTGAAAGGTCACAGGTGGCAGAACCACTGACCTTAAAGAGTAAATTTTCAGCATATCGAAAAGCCTTGTTAAAGAAACTAGGATTAAAAAAATCTTCAGCTGTTTAACTTCCCCCTCCCACTTACGAATAGGTAAGTAGGAGGTTTTTTCTTATGTATAGTATTGTATCTGAGGAGGCGGGGCTTTTGCCTCGTGAGCGACTCTTACAGAAGGGAGCAGAGGTTTTATCGGATCAGGAGTTGTTGGCGATAGTACTACGAACAGGGACCAAATCTGAGTCGGTCTTATCTATGGCTAATCGTATTTTGAAAGGGATGACGAGTTTGGCGGATTTGTCTCGTTTGTCTTTGAATGAGCTTCAGAAGATTCCTGGTATTGGGCGTGTGAAGTCTATTGAGCTGAAGGCTATGGTGGAGTTGGCTAAGCGGATTGAGAAGGCTGAGTTGGCTCGTTCCGAGCAGATTATGTCCAGTCAGCAGGTGGCCCGTCGTATGATGTTGGATATTGGGGACAAGCCTCAGGAGCATCTGGTGGCTATCTACTTGGATACGCAGAATCGTATTATTCAGCAGAAGACGGTCTTTATTGGTGGTGTTCGCCGTTCGATTGCCGAGCCACGTGAGATTTTGCATTATGCTTGTCATCTGATGGCAACGTCCCTGATTGTGGTTCACAATCATCCATCGGGTGAGGCCTATCCGAGTCGAAATGATATTGATTTTACACAAAAAGATTAAGCGGTCTTGTGATGATTTGGGGATTTGTTTGCTTGATCATCTGATTGTTGGCAAATCGACCTATTATTCTTTTCGTGAGGAGAGGGAGGATTTTGAGCTTTAGATTGAGCCAATGTGATAAAGACAAGAGAAAAGCAACTGAGTGCAGTCTCAGTTGCTTTTAAAGTTCGTTAACGACGTATTCAAAGAGTTTGAGGTCTTCTTCACGTTTGTCTAGGAGAAGCTCTGGGTGCCACTGTACACCAAGGAAGCGAAGGTCTGGGTATTTGACTCAACAGCTTCGACAGTGTTGTCCTCAGGGTCACGCGCTATGACACGAAGGTCAGAGGCCAAGTGTTTGATACTTTGATGGTGGAAGGAGTTGATAGAGGTTTCACGCCCGTAAATTTCTGCCAACTTACTGTCCTCTTCAACAATCATCTCATGGTAGAGGTAATCAGAAGGCTTGTCCTGCCAGTGATTCTCGATGTCTTGGTGGAGACTACCACCTAGTGCGACGTTCATGAGTTGAGTTCCACGACAGATTGAAAAAATGGGTTTCTTTTGCTTAGTGGCTTCTTCGATAAGTGCCATTTCAAAGATATCACGTTCGAGGAAGAAGTCATCTTCACTGGCATGGTTCTTTTCGTTGTAGAATTTAGGGTCAACGTTTTGCCCACCGATAAGGATGAGCTTGTCAATCATGGAGATATAGGTCTTGGCTTCCGATGGATCGGATACGGGTAGTAGGATTGCTAGGCCACCGGCTCTTTGAACTCCTTCTACAAAGCCAGATGGGGCATAGGACCAGTTGATGTCTTCATGGGCTGGATTAGGCCTTACATTGGCTGTGATTCCGATAATTGGTTTAGTCATTGTTCCTCCTTGATTTTTCTTCTTCTTTCATGAAATAGAGTAGGGTTTGTAATTCGCTAGTCAGGTCTACGTATTGGACCACCACGTGGCGTGGAAGATTGAGGTTGACTGGAGAGAAGCAGAGGATGCCTTTAATTCCAGCATCAACCAAAAGATCAGCCACCTCCTGAGCCTTAACTGATGGCACTGTCAGGATGGCTGTTTTGATATCTTCTTGAGCAATCTTGTCCTTAATTTGGGAAATCCCATAGATAGGAATATTGTCCTCAGTTTGAGTTCCAACCAGTTCGTTATCGTCTGTATCAAAAGCCATGACCAGCTGCATGCGATTACGTTCTTGAAAACGGTAGTGGAGAAGGGCACGTCCGACATTCCCCACACCTACGAGAAGTACCTTGGTAGTCGCATTGTCATTAAGGAGTTCAGCGAAAAATGTCATTAGTTTGTTCACGTCATAACCAAAGCCACGACGACCTAGCTCACCAAAGTAGGAGAAGTCTCGACGAACAGTGGCAGGGTCAATCCCAATCGCTTCAGCAATTTGTTTAGAGCTTGCTTTCTCGATATTTTCACGATGGAATCGCTTGAAAATACGATAGTAGAGAGAGAGACGTTTGGCAGTGGCGTTTGGGATGTTTTTCTCAAATGTCATTGATCGCTTTCCTTTCTTCAATTAGTATGATTCTCTTATATTTTAAGAAAAGTTTGTGAAGATTGCAACAAAATAGTGTAGATGAGGCGATATAAAAAACCTATCACATGGATAGGCTATTAATATGTAGTAAGAAAAAATTTAGACTTCTTCTTGCTCGAAAACGTTACGATCAACCAAACTCTGCATCAAGAAGTAGAATTTTTCTTGCAAGATGTGGTGATCTTCATTTTTAAAGATATTAACGTTACGAAGGCCAGATTTGTCTGTGATAGACAATTTGAAGCCTGTCAAGTCTTTGTTAATAGTGATTTTGAGTGGGAAACCTTCGCCTGAGTTAGGCACTTTTTCGAGAAGGCGGTGCAACTCGTAGTTTCCGATTTTATTTTGCACAAAAGTCGTATCACGTAGAGTGAATTTTTTGACATTAGGACTGATGGTGTAACGGTACTTACAGTCAGTCAAATGAATGCTTTTTTCAAATGCCATGTTAGTCTCCTATGATTTGATTAAGTTTCTGCTAGGGCTTGGAGTTCTTCAGCGGTATTTTCCTCTGATAAACTAATGCGAATGGCTGTTTTTAGCTTGTCAGAATCCTTGCCATAGAGGGCCTGGATGACGTGGCTAGGGTCAACAGTTCCAGCAGTACAAGCAGAACCCGTTGAGACAGCAAAGCCTGCTAGGTCTAACAAGGTTAAGAGAGGGCCGTTTTCCTTATCAGGAAAACTGATGTTGATGACGTGAGGTAGGCTAGGTCCTCCACCATTGATTTCATAAGGAATGGTAAGAGAATCTAGAAAGGCCTGACGAATCGTTTCAACATGTTTGTAATTGTCTTGGTAATTCTCGCTAGCTTGTTTGTAAGCTGCGGTCATACCTGCAATCCCAACTAGGTTTTCAGTACTGGCACGACGTTTTTCTTCTTGCTCACCACCGTGGAGTAGGTTGTCAAAATGCAAATCGTTATGATAGAGCAAGCCGACACCTTTAGGTCCGTGGAATTTATGGGCACTAATAGAGAGAAAATCGGCTCCAAGTTCCTCTGGGTGAATAGGAAGCTTTCCTGCTACCTGAACGGCATCGACGTAAAGGCAGCTTGGTGATTGGCAAGCAAGTCACCAATTTCCTTAATAGGAAGTAATTGGCCAGTCTCATTATTGGCATACATAACAGAAACCAGAATGGTATCGTCACGTAAGGCATCAGCAATTTGTTGGGCAGTAATGACTTGATTTTCTGGTTGAATATAGGTTACTTCAAAACCAAAACGCTCTTCCAAGTAGGCCATAGTGTGAAGGACAGAGTGGTGTTCAATAGCAGTTGTAATCAGGTGCTTACCTTTAGATTGATTGGCTAGGGCGTAACCTTTGATAGCTGTATTGTTTCCTTCAGTCCCTCCAGAAGTGAAAATAAGCTTACGAGCAGGGACTTCAAAGTGTTTGGCCATTTCTTCACGGGCTTCACGAAGTTCCTTAGAAGCCTGTCGACCATAAGCATGGAGGCTGGATGGATTTCCAAAGGTTTCAGTCATGACATGTGTCATAGCTGAAATAGCAGCAGTATTTAAAGGAGTTGTTGCCGCATTGTCCAAATAAACCATAGCTTAGTCCTCGTTTGCAGTGTAAGCAAAGAGTGGGCTAAGTGGTTGACGTTCGAAAATACGAGTAGTAGCGTTAGCGATTAGCTTACTTGCTGAAATGTATTTAACATTTGTAGGAACTTTTTCTTTAGTTGCAACTGAATCTGTCACCAAGATTTCTTTAATTGGGGCAGCGTTGAGGACTTCAGCAGCACCTCCTGCAAAGAGACCGTGACTAGCTACTGCATAGATGTCTTTAACGCCACCACGTTCAAGGATTTTAGCAGCTTCAGCAAACGTTTTACCAGTGTTAAGGATATCATCAACCAAGATTGCTGTTTTTCCTTCAACCTCACCGATGATGTAGCCTTCTTCACGTTCTGAATCATCTTGGGCGTAGTCAATGATAGCGATTGGTGCATCAAGGTAGTCCGCCAAGCTACGAGCACGTTTAACACCCGAGTTTTTAGGGCTAACAACGACAACATCACTTCCTGTGAATCCTTTTTTGTTGTAGTATTCAGCAAACAAAGGCATTGTGAAGAGGTTATCTACTGGGATATCGAAGAATCCTTGAACTTGGACAGCGTGAAGGTCAAGCGTCAAGACACGATTGACACCAGCTTTAACTAGCATATTGGCAATCAATTTAGCAGTGATTGGTTCACGTGACGCAGCGATACGGTCTTGACGTGCATAACCAAAGTAAGGCATAACAACGTTGACAGAGTTAGCACTGGCACGTTTGCAGGCATCAATCATGATGAGCAATTCCCAAAGGTGGTCGTTAACAGGGTTGCTAGTAGATTGGATGATATAGATATCGTCCCCACGAACAGACTCTTCAATGTTGATCATGATTTCACCGTCAGAAAATTGACGTGAAGATACTTTACCAAGTGGCAATCCAGTAGCCTCAGCAATTTTTTCAGCAATTTCTGGGTTTGAGCTGAGCGAGAACAATTTCAATTGTGGGTTTGCTTTTTGATGTACCATGACGATGGTGACTCCTTTAAAAAAATAAGATGCTAAGCCCAGTTAGGGCTATTGTAATAAAACTACAGATAGTTCTATTTTAGCAAAAAGAAGCAGAAATTTCAGCCTTCAAAGTATGATATTAGTGAAAAATACCGAACCTTTGCTAGATAAAATTCCTTTGTATGCGTTTTTAGAGAAATCTATTACCCTCTGAAGTTCTAAATACTTGTGGCATTTGAAGCTGCATGTGTTTAAAATAAAAAAAAACAAGGAGCCAACTCCCTGTTTAACTTTTAGTCTTTGTCTCGTTTGAGGGTAGCTACAAAGCGTGCAACCTTACTCTTGGCATACTTAAAGTCAATGTTATTTTCTTTAAGAAAGGCATCAAAGTCGTCTTTACCTTTCTCAGCATCCGAAACTTCTAGTTCAAGCTCGTAGTCTTTCTTGTCAGCATAGACATTGACATCAAGAGCCATGAGGCCGATGTTGGTCTGGTACTCGCGACGAGTTGTGGTCAAATGTCCGAGGATGGTTAGGTCCTCTAGTTTAACTCCACGTTCTAAAAGAATGGATTTGATTTGACAATCAGGAAAGTCCAGCGACTTAGTCAAAGCCTTAGCATCCGCACAATCCATGGTAACGTTGTACTCCATGTTCCCGACTTTTTCAGGGATTTTCAAGGTTAGCTCACCGTGAGTGGGAAGTGTCCTAATACGCAAAGACAACTTTTTATTTCTCATGTCACTCTGAGGAGTGTCGATGTAGTAGTTTGTTTGTGTAACAGGTGTCACATGGGAGAAAAGCATCGCTAAACGATTGTACTCGTCTTTGGTGAGTAGAGTCTTGTACTCTATCTCTAAATGGTTCATGTGTGTCCTCCCTTGTGCTTTCAAATGTGGTATAATATAACAGATTGTATTTATTTTATAAAAAACTAAAGCTTTTGACAAGGAGGAGTCCTATCTTGACCATGGATTGGGAAGAATTTCTAGACCCCTATATTCAGGCCGTAGGTGAGCTCAAAATCAAGCTCCGAGGCATTCGTAAACAATTTCGTAAGCAAAATCGTCACTCGCCTATTGAGTTTGTGACGGGACGTGTGAAGTCAGTGGCTTCCATTGAAGAGAAGATCGCCCTTCGTGGCCTTTCGATTGAAAATTTGGCTCAAGATATGCAGGATATCGCTGGTCTCCGAGTCATGGTCCAATTTGTCGATGATGTGAATGAGGTTTTGGCTTTGCTTCGTCATCGTAGTGATATGACTATTGTTTCAGAGCGAGACTATATCAGAAACCGTAAAAATTCGGGTTATCGCTCTTATCATGTTATTATATCTTATCCCGTTGATACCATAGGTGGTCGTAAGGAGATTCTTGCAGAGATTCAGATTAGGACTTTGGCCATGAACTTTTGGGCCACCATTGAACATTCCCTTAATTACAAGTATCAGGGAAACTTTCCAGAGGAAATTAAGCTTCGCTTGGAAACTACGGCCCGCATGGCTTATGAACTTGATGAAGAAATGCGTAAGATACGTGATGATATTAGAGAAGCCCAGTTGCTCTTTGATCCAATTAATAGAACTTTGAAGGATAGTGTAGGAAATAGTGATGACACAGATGAAGACCTCTTCGGATGAGATGAAGGTAGCTATTATTGCCAATGGCAAACCCCAAAGTAGGCGTGTTGCCTCGAAACTTTTTAATGCCTTTCGAGATGATCCTGATTTTTATTTGACCAAGAAAAATCCAGATGTGGTCATCTCAATTGGTGGTGATGGCATGTTGCTATCGGCCTTTCATATGTATGAAAAAGAGCTTGCGCGTGTGCGTTTTGTAGGGATTCACACGGGTCATTTAGGCTTTTATACGGATTATTTGGACAGTGAAGTGGATCAATTAATCGAGACGCTTCGAAAGATAGTGGTGCAAAGATTTCTTACCCTCTTTTGAATGTCAAATTGACCCTGGCTGATGGTCGTTCTTTTACGTCGATTGCCCTCAATGAAGCAGCCATCAAGCGTAATGAGAAAACCATGGCAGCAGATGTTTGCCTTAATGATGTCTTGTTTGAGAGCTTCCGTGGAGATGGGTTGTCAGTGTCAACGCCTACAGGATCAACGGCCTACAATAAATCCTTGGGTGGTGCGGTCCTTCATCCTACCATTGAAGCCTTGCAACTGACAGAGATTGCCAGTCTTAATAATCGTGTGTACCGGACCTTAGGAAGTCCCCTTATTGTGCCCAAGCATGAGAAGATTACCGTTTATCCTACCCGAATGGGAAGCTACACTCTATCCGTTGATAATAAAACCTATACCAACCGTAATGTGAAAAAGGTAGAATTTTCAATCGACCAACGTAAGATTTCCTTTGTGGCTAGTGCCAGTCACACAAGTTTCTGGGAACGCGTACGTGATTCCTTTATTGGAGACATGGAAGAATGAGATATGAATTTACCGTAGGACGTTCATGTCGAGTTAAGACCTTTTTGAAGGAGCATGATATTTCAAAAGGACTTCTAGCCAAGATTAAGTTTGAAGGTGGTCATATTTGGGTCAATGGCGAGGAGCAGTTTGCGACTTATCCTGTCCATGAAGGAGATGTGGTTGCCATTGAAATCCCTGACGAGGCACCGCATGAAACCTTGAAGCCAATTCCTTTTGACTTGGATATCGTCTATGAGGATGATAACTTCTTGGTGATTAATAAACCCTATGGCTATGCTAGTATTCCAAGTGTTAACCACGATAATACCATGGCTAATTTTGTCAAACATCATTTTGTCAGCAATAATTATCCCAACCAGCGTGTGCATATTGTGACACGTTTGGATAAGGACACCTCTGGTCTCATGCTGTTTGCTAAGCATGGTTACGCCCATGCTCGTATGGATAAACAGTTACAACAGAAGTCTATCAAGAAACATTACTATGCCTTGGTTGAAGGTGACACCAAACTTGAGAAGCAGGGTGAAATCATTGCACCGATTGCGCGTGATGTGGATTCCATTATCACACGTCGAGTCCATAAGTCGGGGAAATATGCCCACACTAGTTATCGTTTGGTAGGTGATTATGGTAGGGTTAAACTGGTTGATATCAATTTGCATACTGGGCGTACTCACCAGATTCGCGTCCACTTTGCCCACTTAGGCCTTCCCCTTTTGGGAGATGATCTTTATGGTGGTTCTCTAGACTATGGTATTGAGCGCCAGGCCTTGCATTGTCACCGTCTTTCATTTGTTGATCCTTTTACCAAAAAAGAGATGGTCCATGCATCTTCCTTGACAGATGATTTTGAAACCGTTATCATGAACTTACAAACTAAAAAAGATTGATTGAGGAATTTTTTTATGCGTAGTCTATTTGGTGAACTTCGTGAACATATTTTAGGGAAGGGTATTAAGATTGTTTTCCCTGAGGGTAACGACGACCGTGTGGTTCGTGCAGCAGCCCGTTTGAAATTTGAAGGATTGGTTGATCCTATTATTTTGGGAGACCCAGCAGAGGTTCACAAAATCTTGAAAGATCTTGGTTTTGCAGACTTTAACTATACAATTATTAATCCTGAAACCTATGAAGATTTCGAGGAAATGAAGGAAAAATTTGTTGAAATCCGTAAAGGAAAAGCAACAATCGAAGATGCGGAAAAGTTGCTTCGTGATGTCAACTATTTCGGTGTTATGCTAGTTAAACTTGGTCTTGCTGATGGGATGGTTTCAGGTGCTATTCACTCAACAGCGGATACGGTACGTCCGGCCCTTCAAATTATCAAAACAAAACCTGGTATTTCTCGTACATCAGGTGTCTTCCTTATGAACCGTGAAAATACCGATCATCGCTTGATGTTTGCTGACTGTGCTATCAACATTGAACCAAATGCTCAAGAATTGGCAGAAATTGCAATTAATACTGCTGAAACAGCTAAAGTTTTTGGTATTGATCCTAAAGTGGCCATGCTTAGCTTCTCAACAAAAGGTTCTGCTAAATCGCCAAAAGTTGACAGGGTTGTTCAAGCAACAAATATTGCTAAAGAAATGCGTCCTGACTTGGCTATTGATGGGGAGTTGCAGTTCGATGCAGCATTTGTTCCAGCAACAGCGGCTATTAAGGCTCCAGATAGTGACGTAGCAGGACATGCTAATGTCTTTGTCTTCCCTGGCTTGCAAGCAGGTAATATCGGCTATAAGATTGCCCAACGTTTGGGAATGTTCGAAGCTATTGGACCAATCTTACAAGGTCTTAATAAACCAGTAAACGATCTTTCTCGTGGTGCTAGTGCTGAAGATATTTACAATTTGGCGATTATCACAGCTGCTCAAGCTCTTAATGGCTAATTTTAACTTAGAAACAGAGGTTTAACCAAGGTGTTAGGCCTTTTTGTTTTATGCATGACTGGTGATTAAAAATAAATCAATTAAAGTAGCTAGAAATCCAGGAAATACAATGGACTGTTGAGTTTGCCATGTTTCATTATGTACTTTGTTTGTGCAAAATATTCTGAAAGTGACTGCTTTTCTTGATTATTTATGCTATAATGAAAGAGTAAAATTTTATTTTTTGGAGAAATCTTATGAAAAAAAGCAAATGGTTAGCCCTCGCGGGTGTCGCCCTTCTAAGTGTTGGTGTGTTAGTGGCTTGTTCATCTAAGTCAAGCACTAGCGGAACTACTTATGGTATCATTTACAATTCGGATCCAGAAACCTTGGATTATATTACATCAAATACGGGACCTACAAAAACTGCTGTAACTAATGGTGTAGATGGTCTTATGGAAGCGGACAAATATGGTAATCTTGTCCCTTCAGTAGCTGAAGATTGGTCTGTGTCTCAAGATGGTCTGACTTATACTTATAAAATCCGTAAGGGTGTTAAATGGTATACTTCAGATGGTGAAGAGTATGCTGATGTGACTGCTAAGGACTTTGTAACGGGTCTTAAACATGCTGCGGATTCCAAAGCAGGTGCTCTCTATTTGGTTCAAGATTCTATTGCTGGGCTATCTGACTATATCTCTGGCGCCAATAAAGATTTCTCGAGTGTGGGTGTCAAGGCAATTGATGACCATACTTTGCAGTACACGCTTAAGAAGCCAGAACCATACTGGAACTCTAAGACAACTTATGGTCTGCTCTTCCCAGTAAATGAAGACTTCCTCAAGAATAAAGGGAAAGATTTTGGTAAATCAACAGACCCAACCTCTATCCTCTATAATGGTCCTTTCCTTCTTAAATCTTTGACAGCTAAATCATCTATTGAGTTAACTAAGAATGAGAATTATTGGGATAAGAAAAATGTGCATTTTGACTCTATCAAATTGTCATATTATGATGGTTCTGACCAGGAGGCTCAAGAGCGTAGCTTCTCAGATGGTGCTCTCAGCATTGCACGTGTCTTCCCTATGAGCTCTAACTATGCGTCAGTAGAAAAGAAATATAAAGATAACATTTATTACACTGCACCAGGTGCATCGACATCAGCTATTGGTGTGAATATTGACCGTCAAAGCTATAAATTCTCAGCTAAGAAGACGGATGCTGAAAAGACATCAACTAAGAAGGCTCTTCTAAACAAAGACTTCCGTCAATCAATCAACTTCGCTATTGACCGTACAGCCTATCAATCTCAAGTTAATGGTAAAGATGGGGCTGCTCTTGCTATACGTAACCTCTTTGTTCCTTCTGATTTTGTCAGTGCAGGTGATAAGACCTTTGGTGACCTTGTGACAGACAAGATGAGCACTTACGGTGATGAATGGTCTGGTGTCAATTTTGCGGATGGTCAAGATGGTCTCTACAATGCGGAAAAAGCTAAGACTGAGTTTGCCAAAGCCAAAGAAGCTCTTCAAGGTGAAGGTGTTCAATTCCCAATTCACTTGGACCTTCCAGTTGACCAAACTTCTAAACTTAATGTTGCTCAAGCTCAATCTTTGAAACAAACCATTGAAAAATCATTGGGCAGTGAAAATGTCGTTATCGATATCAACCAGTTGTCATCTGATGATATGCAAAATGCTACTCTTAATGCGGCTAATGCGGCAGCAGAAGACTGGGATATTTCAAACGGTGTGGTTTGGGGTCCAGACTATCAAGATCCATCAACCTACCTTGATATCTTTAAGACAACTTCAAGTGAAATACCAAGACTTTCATGGGTTATGATGATCCAAACAATGCTGCCGCAGCTCAAGTAGGTCTTAAAGATTATGACGCCTTGCTTGATTCAGCAGCTTCAGAAACAACAGACCTCAACGCTCGTTACGACCGTTATGCTCAAGCTCAAGCTTGGTTGGAAGACAGCTCACTTGTCATTCCATTGACTGTTGGTAACGGTGCAGCACCAGTTATCTCACGCTTGACACCATTTACGGGTGCTAGCATGCAAGTGGGTGATAAGAACTCATCAGACTACTTCAAATATGTGAAACCACAAGAAAAAGTAGTTACTAAGAAAGAATATGAACAAAGTCGTGAAAAATGGCTTAAAGAAAAGAAAGCATCTAACGAAAAAGCTCAAAAAGATCTTGAGAAACACGTTAAATAATATTCTTGAGAAAAAGGCAGTTAGCCTTTTTCTTTTGTCCAAAAAGTGCTAATCCATAGTGTTCGTAAGGGGTATAAATGTGAGAAAGTCAGTATAAGACAAAATATTCTGAAAATTGTACTCATCTTATTTTTTATGGTATAATGTAGGCATATAAAAAAAGATTTTTTGGAGAATGCTTATGAAAAAAAGTAAATGGTTGGCCCTTGCGGGTGTTTCCCTCCTAAGTGTTGGGGTTTTAGTGGCTTGTTCATCAAAATCAAACACTTCAAGCAATACTTATAACTATGTTTATACTGCTGATCCTGAAACATTGGACTACCTTATTTCCAATAAAGGTTCAACGACTGATGCTGTGACAAATGGTGTCGATGGCCTTTTGGAAAATGATAAATATGGTAACTTGGTACCTTCTATTGCCAAGGACTGGACTGTTTCAGCTGATGGTTTGACTTATACTTACAAACTTCGTAAGGGAGTTAAATGGTATACTTCAGACGGTGAAGAGTATGCGGAAGTAACAGCTAAAGACTTCGTAACAGGTCTTAAGCATGCTGCTGATAAAAAGACAGAGTCAATTTACTTGGCAAAAGATTCTGTAGTAGGTCTTGCTGATTATTTCAATGGTACTGATAAAGACTTCTCTAAAGTTGGCGTTAAAGCACTTGATGATTACACTCTTCAGTACACACTTAAACAACCAGAACCTTATTGGAACTCTAAGATGACCTATTCTCTCTTCTGGCCTGTTAATGAAGAGTTCCTTAAGTCAAAAGGGGATAGCTTTGGTAAATCAACAGATCCATCATCTATCCTTTATAATGGTCCGTACATCCTTAAGTCATTGACAGCTAAATCATCTATTGAGTTAGCTAAAAATGAAAACTACTGGGATAAGAAGAATGTCCACTTCGATGGCATTAAACTTTCTTTCTACGATGCTTCTGACCAAGAATCACTCGTTCGTAATTTCACTGATGGTGCTTATAGTCAAGCACGTCTATATCCAACAAGCTCAAACTTTAATTCTGTAGAAAAACAATATAAAGATAATATCTTCTATACACAACCATCTGCAGATATTGGTGGGGTTGGTGTTAATATTGACCGTCAGTCTTACAATCATACATCTAAGAAGACTGATGCTGAGAAAGATTCAACTAAGAAAGCTCTTCTTAACAAAGATTTCCGTCAATCAGTTAACTTTGCTATTGACCGTACAGCTTATTCAGCACAACTTAATGGTGAAAAAGGTGCTGCCCTTGCGGTTCGTAACCTACTCGTGAAACCTGACTTCGTTTATGCTGGAGACAAGTCATTCGGCGATTTGGTAACTGAAAAGATGGCTTCATATGGTGACGAGTGGTCAGGTGTTAACTTTAAAGACAGTCAAGACGGTATCTTCAATGCTGATAAAGCGAAGGCTGAATTTAACAAAGCTAAGGAAGCTCTTCAAGGACAAGGTGTTCAATTCCCAATTCACTTGGACCTTCCAGTTGACCAAGCAGCTAAACCAACGGTTGCACGTGCACAATCTTTGAAACAATCTGTTGAAAAAACACTTGGTAAAGAAAATGTCGTGGTAGATGTTAATCAAATGTCTCAAGATGATCTTCTAAATAGCACATTGTATGCAGCTAATGCAGCAGCAGAAGACTGGGATATCAATATCTCAGTAGCTTGGGCTCCTGACTATGAAGATCCATCAACATACCTCGATATCTTCAAAACAACAGCTAGTGAGAACACAAAAACTTACATGGGATTTGACGATCCTAACAATGCAGCAGCAGCTCAAGTAGGTCTTAAAGACTTTGATGCTTTGGTTGATAATGCAGCTAAAGAAACAAGCGACCTCAACGTACGATATGAACGTTATGCAGAGGCACAAGCTTGGTTGGAAGATAGCTCACTCTTCATGCCACTTATGGTTAACAAGGGGGCTGCTCCAATGGTAGCTCGTTTGACACCATTCTCAGGTGCTTACTCTCAAGTAGGACCTAAGGGTTCTGACAGATACTTCAAGTACCTTGAACCTCAAAAAGATGTTGTCACTAAGAAAAACTATGATAAAGCTCGCGAAAGCTGGCTTAAAGAAAAGTCTAAGTCCAACGAAAAAGCTCAAAAAGACCTTGAGAAACACGTTAAATAAAAGGACGATGGAACTTTCTCATTAGATTGGGAAAGTTCTTTTGGAATTAAAGGAAGAGACATGAAAAAATACATTTTATTGAGAACCCTCCGTTCTCTATTGTCAATATTTGTCGTGACGGCCTTGACCTACACGATTATCTATACCATGGTGCCGAGGCGTCTGATTTTCAGACAGGACCCTAACTACAACAAGATTGCTAAGACAGCTGATTCTAAGGCTAACTATGAAAATACAATCTATGAACGTATGGGTTACATTGATTACTATGACACCAAGGAGTTGCAGGAGAAAGCTAGCTCCCTTGATAAGTCAGTAACCACTAAGCCAACAAAAGAAAATAAGGCTATCTACCAAAAATATGTGGATAGTTTGGGACATGGCTGGCGTTTGCATCAGTTCAAGCAAAGTAAACAATTCTATGCGACACGTGATGTGCCAGTACTTGAACGTGTGTTTGGCTTCTATACGCACCTCTTTGAATTTGACAATACTGGATGGGTTAAAGATAAAACAAATCCAAACTTGAAGCGTTATATCCGTATTGAAAATGACCCAGCTATCGGTTGGTCAGTTGTTGGTTCAGGGACTAAGCATAAATACTTGCTTTACTTTAACGGTCAGTTCCCATTTGTTCACCAAAACTTTGTTAAGATGAACCTTGGTACATCTTACCCAACTTATGCTGAGCAAGGTGTTCTTGATGTTATTACACAAGGTCAAGGACAAACACAAAGTTCTGAGGTCAACTTCCCTACTGGTAAGAAGGTATCTTCAGTAGATATCTACTCTCGTACTTATAAATCACCAAGTCAGGCTGATGCTAGAGATCGTTCTTACTATGGAAATGACCCATATACAGCGACCAAGAGTCGCTACCAATACCCATCAATGGTGACAAGTTCTGCCATTGCAGGTTTGATTGGTTTGGTCTTGTCTTATGCTTTGGCAATTCCATTGGGATCATACATGGCACGCTTTAAAAATACCCTCTTTGATAGTGTATCAACAGGTGTCTTGACTTTCTTGCTTTCACTACCAACCATCGCCTTGGTTTATATCATTCGTTTGATTGGTTCTGAGATTGGTCTTCCAGATTCCTTCCCTATCTTGGGTGCGGGTGACTGGCGTTCATACGTCTTGCCATCTGTTATTCTCGGTCTCTTGTCAACACCAGGTCTTGCTATTTGGATTCGTCGTTACATGATTGACTTGCAATCACAAGACTTCGTTCGTTTTGCACGTGCCAAAGGGTTGTCAGAACAAGAAATTTCGAATAAACATATTTTCAAATGCTATGGTTTCCTTGGTTTCAGGAATCCCAGCATCTATCGTTAGTGTTATCACAGGGGCAACTTTGACAGAAACGATCTTCGCCTTCCCTGGTATGGGTAAAATGTTGATTGACTCTGTCCGTGCTTCAAATAACGCTATGGTTGTGGGTCTTGTATTTATTTTCACAGCCCTCACCATCTTCTCATTGCTTGTGGGTGATATCCTTATGACTATAATTGACCCACGTATCAAATTGACATCTAAAGGAGGTAAATAATGGCTTCAATTGATAAAAGTAAGTTCCAATTTGTAAAGCGCGATGATTTTGCCTCTGAAACAATTGATGCACCGGCCTATTCTTACTGGAAATCAGTGATGCGTCAATTCTTTAAAAAGAAATCAACAGTAGTAATGTTGGGTATCTTGATTGCCATCGTTTTGATGAGTTTCATCTATCCAATGTTCTCTAAATTTGACTTCAATGATGTCTCAAAAGTAAATGATTTCAGTTTGCGTTATGTACATCCAAATGCTCAATACTGGTTCGGTACTGACAGTAATGGTAAGTCCCTCTTTGATAGTGTTTGGTTTGGAGCTCGTAATTCTATCCTTATTGCTGTTATCGCTACCTTCCTTAATGTTGTTATTGGTTTGCTTGTAGGTGCTGTTTGGGGGATTTCTAAGACCTTCGATATGATTATGATGGAAATCTACAACATCATCTCAAATATCCCTGCCCTCCTTGTAGTTATCGTCTTGACTTACTCATTGGGTGCTGGTTTCTGGAATATGATCTTTGCCATGACTGTCACAGGTTGGATTGGTATTGCCTATACTATCCGTATTCAAATCATGCGTTACCGTGATTTGGAGTACAACTTGGCTTCTCGTACACTGGGAACGCCAACTGCTAAGATTGTGGTTAAAAACATCATGCCGCAACTTGTGTCAGTTATCGTAACTATGGCTAGTCAACTCTTGCCAGGATTTATCTCTTACGAAGCCTTCCTTTCATACTTTGGTTTGGGGCTTCCAGTTACGACGCCTAGTCTTGGTCGTTTGATTTCAGACTATGCACAAAACGTTACAGTCAATGCTTATCTCTTCTGGATTCCATTGACTACCTTGATTCTCGTTTCCCTTGCCCTCTTTATTGTCGGTCAAAACTTGGCGGATGCCAGCGACCCACGTACGCATAGATAGGAGTCCAATATGACAGAAAATAAAAATGTAATATTATCGGCTCGCGATATCGTCGTGGAATTTGACGTTCGTGACCGTGTTTTGACAGCTATTCGAGGAGTTTCCCTTGATTTGGTTGAAGGTGAAGTTTTAGCCTTGGTTGGTGAGTCTGGTTCAGGTAAATCAGTATTGACTAAAACTTTCACAGGGATGCTTGAAGAAAATGGTCGTGTAGCTAGCGGTTCTATTAACTATCGTGGCCAAGATTTGACCAAGCTTAAGAGTCACCAAGATTGGGCACCTATTCGTGGAGCTAAGATTGCGACTATCTTCCAAGATCCTATGACCAGTCTTGACCCAATTAAGACTATCGGTAGCCAAATTGTTGAAGTCATTGTCAAACACCAAGGAAAATCAGCCAAAGAAGCTAAAAAAATGGCCATTGATTACATGGACAAGGTTGGTATTCCTGATGCTGAAAAACGTTTCAACGAATATCCTTTCCAATACTCTGGTGGGATGCGTCAACGTATCGTCATTGCCATTGCCTTGGCTTGTCGTCCTGATGTACTGATCTGTGACGAGCCAACAACTGCCCTTGATGTGACCATTCAAGCTCAAATCATTGACCTCTTGAAATCGCTCAAAGAGGAGTACGGTTTCTCAGTGATTTTCATTACCCATGACCTTGGTGTGGTAGCAAGTATCGCTGACAAGGTTGCTGTTATGTATGCTGGTGAAATCATTGAGTACGCAACGGTTGAGGAAATTTTCTATGAGCCTTGTCACCCATACACGTGGAGCTTGCTTTCAAGCTTGCCACAGTTGGCTGACGATAAGGGTGAGCTTTTCTCAATTCCAGGGACACCACCATCACTTTATACACCAATTGTTGGAGATGCCTTTGCCTTGCGTTCAGACTATGCTATGCAAATTGACTTCGAGGAAAAAGCACCACAATTCCAAGTTTCAGATACTCATTGGGCTAAGACCTGGCTCTTACATGAGGATGCACCAAAAGTTGAAAAACCTGAGGTTATCCAAAATCTACATGAAAAAATCCGTGCTAATATGGGATTTGCACATTTAGGAGATGAGGAGGAAGGCAATGCCTGAGAAGTTAGTTGAAGTAAAAGATGTGGAGATTTCCTTCGGTGAAGGAAGCAAGAAATTCGTTGCTGTCCACAATGCTAATTTTTTCATCAACAAGGGTGAAACCTTTTCCCTCGTTGGTGAGTCTGGTAGTGGTAAAACTACTATCGGTCGTGCCATTATTGGTCTAAATGATACAAGTAATGGTGAGATTATTTTTGACGGTAAGAAAATTAATGGACACTTATCTCACTCTGAGAAAAACGACCTTATCCGTCGTATTCAGATGATTTTCCAAGACCCTGCGGCTAGTTTGAATGAACGTGCGACAGTTGATTATATCTTGTCTGAGGGATTGCATAACTTCCATCTCTATAAGGATGAGGAAGATCGTAAAGCCAAAATCAAAGAAATCATCAAAGAAGTGGGACTTCTTGAGGAACACTTGACACGTTACCCTCACGAATTTTCTGGGGGACAGCGTCAACGTATTGGGATTGCGCGTTCCTTGGTTATGCAACCTGACTTGGTCATCGCTGACGAACCAATCTCAGCCCTTGACGTGTCAGTCCGTGCCCAAGTCTTGAACTTGCTTAAGAAATTCCAAAAAGAGTTGGGATTGACCTACCTCTTTATCGCTCACGACTTGTCAGTGGTCCGTTTCATTTCTGATCGTATTGCTGTTATTTACAAGGGGACAATCGTGGAAGTTGCTGAGACAGAAGAACTCTACAACAATCCTATCCACCCTTACACCAAGTCACTCTTGTCTGCTGTTCCTATTCCAGATCCGATCTTGGAACGTAAGAAAGTCTTGAAGGTTTATGATCCAAACCAACACGACTATTCTGTTGATAAACCAGAAATGGTTGAAGTACGTCCAGGACACTTCGTTTGGGGTAACAAGGCCGAGATCGAGACTTATCGTAAAGAACAAAGTAAATAAGTCTTTTCAATGCAAAAAACCGTGCTCCACAAGGAACACGGTTTTTCTTTAGTCTAAATTTAAGCGTTTGGTCATGATATAGTAGGTACCAAAGTAACTTGCTGCGATGAGAATGAGAGACTGAACTAGACTAATGATATATGACGAGTTATTAATTGCAGTATATGTTGCATCTCCAGTCAAGGCTGCACCGAGTCCAAAGAAGAAACCAATAAAGAATAGGATAGCCTGAATGGCGAAAGGCGACAAACCCCATAAGAACTTTGTTAGTATTGAAGAGGTTTCCGATACTAATACAGAGGTAATAGAAAAGGATACCAGCAATCATTGACAAGATTGTAGAAGGGATGAAGAGGTAGAAAGCGCCTATCTCTTTTAGGATCTGGCCAAAGTAGCTGGTAGCTAGGAGGATATCTTTCATATCAAGGCAGAAAGCAGCTATAATTCCAATCGAAAGGAGTATAACGAGTGATGAAATGATATCTAAAATAAAGGCTACCAAGAGTTTCGACAAGATTAATTGGTGAGCAGAAACTGGGAGTGTATTGGTTAGATAGCCTTCTCTCCCAAAGACAGTTTTTGCAAAGCGTCTGACAATGAGGACTATTGTTGCTATATAAATGGCTCCCCATACAATAATAGTGGCAAAAGATATCAGTGCGAAGAAAGCAATAAAGAGTGGATTGGGTTCTTCGTGACTGTGTTCAAAGGCAAAAATTATTTTTTGAAGCATTAAGCCCAAGGGGATAGAGAGTAGGATAGCAATACCATAGATGCCAAGATACCACTTGTGGACCGATTGTAATTCATACTTAACTAATTTCCAAAACATGCTCATACCTCCTAGTTGTGGAACATCTCTCTAAAGAGTTTGTCGATAGATTTGCCATGGGCTTGACGAATATTATCAGCATCACCCTGAAGTTCAATCTGACCGTACTTTAAGAAGACAACTTCATCTAGGACAGATTCAATGTCTGCAATCAAATGGGTTGAAATGATAACAGAAGCATCTTCAGAGTATTGGTTGATGATGGTTTTAAGGATGTAGTCACGTGATGCAGGATCGACACCACCGATAGGTTCATCAAGGAGATAGAGTTTAGCCTCACGACTCATAACCAAAATCAACTGAACTTTTTCTTTGTTACCTTTTGAAAGGTCTTTAAGGCGCAAATCAGGCTGGAGCTTTAAATCCTGCAAGAGTTGCAGGCAAGAGGATAGCGAAAGTCAGCATAGAAATCTTGGAAGAAGTTCAAGTAGTATTGGATAGTCTTACTTTCATCTAAATAAGTTGTGTCAGGCAAATAAGCCACTTGAGCTTTGGTGATAGGTGATGGCTGAAATCCATTAATAGTTACTAAACCAGAAGTTGGTTGGAGGAGGCCATTCAAAATCTTGATGAGAGTTGTTTTACCACTACCGTTTGGTCCTAAGAGACCAATGATTTTACCAGACGGGATGGACATGGTCACATCTCTAAGGGCTGGAATACCATTATAGGTCTTGGTGAGATTTGTTAGAGTTACAATATCAGTCATCGGTCTATAAGTCCTTTCCTGTTTGTTCGATGTAGTCAGTAATGATGGCTTTGATTTCAGGTGAGCTAAAACCAATGGCTGCCATCTCAGTGACAAAGTTTTTCATGAGACTTTGGGCAATCTCGTGTCGTTTTTGATCAATAAGTTTTTCATCTTCAGTAACAAAGCGACCAGAGGTACGGGCAGAATAGACCAGCCCCTCTTTTTCAAGTTCTTGGAAGGCTCTTTGTACGGTGTTGGGATTGACCCCGGCTTCCTGAGCAAATTCCCTTACAGGTAGGAGTTGTTGTCCCATACTCAATTCCTTGGAAGCTATCTTCAGTTTGACGCGATAGGCGATTTGGAGATAGATTGGCGATTTTTCATCAAATGTCCAAGCCATAAGAGACTCCTTTCTAAAAGTATAATAGGATTATTTTTGTACTACCGTAATGATACAACTAAAACACTGAATTTGCAAGTAAAATGCCATATTTTCTCTAATTTCTTTGGCTTTTCCCAAACTTATATTCCTATTTTTGGTACAATAGGGGCAAGTATATTCGACCTGAAGGGAGATTATTTTGAAAATTTTAGCAACAGATATGGATGGTACCTTTCTAGACCATCTTGGTGCCTATGACAAAGCACGTTTGGATAACCTTTTGGATGCTTGTGAAGCTAAAGATTACGTTTTTACCGTAGCTTCTGGCCGAGCCCTCTTGGCTTTGGAAGAGCTTTTTGATGGGTTTGTGGACCGCATTGCGATTATTGCGGAAAATGGTGCCTTGGTTCAGTACAAGGGTGAAGTCTTGTTTGAGTCCAAGCTAGACCCTAAGGATTATTTGGAAATTGCAGATACAACCCTAGCTTTGCCAACTTGTGAGGGAATTCTTTTGTCGGGACGTCGAGGTGCCTATGCACCAAACGATGCAGATCCAGCCTATCTTAAGGCCATGGAACGTTACTATGAAAATGTTATGGCAACGGACCTTGAAGCGGTGACAGATGATATTTTCAAGGTAACTGCTAAGTTCCAAGGAGATACCATCATGGAACGTGGTGACTACCTCAACACGATTTTTGAGGATATGACAGCTGTGACAACTGGCTTTGATTCTATGGATATCATCCTTAAAGGTGTGGACAAGGGCTTTGGTCTTTACCATCTTTGCCAAGAGTTGGGGCGCCAGGCTTCAGATGTTGTAGCCTTTGGTGATAATCTCAATGATATGGAGATGTTGACCTTCGCGGGGCGTGCGGTTGCTACGGAAAATGCGCGTGATGAGATTAAGGCAGTAGCAGATGAGGTGATTGGTCACCATAAAGATGGTGCAGTCTTTGACTACATGGAAGGATTGGTGGGCTCAGATGTCTGAGATTAAATTACTAGCCTTGGACCTAGATGGGACCCTCTTTACTAAGGATAAGCAAGTAACAGCTGAAAATAGAGCTGCTTTGAAGGCGGCAGAAGCTAAGGGAGTTCATGTGGTCATTACGACTGGTCGTCCTCTGCCAGCTATTACTCATATCTTGGAAGATTTGGGCTTGTTAGATGATAAGCACTATAGTGTGACCTTCAATGGTGGCTTGGTTCAGCGTAATAATGGGGATATCCTCATAAAGAAAGAGATGAGTCGAGAAGATTTAAAGCAGATTTATGCTGTCTTTGAACCTCTAGGGCTCCCTATGGATGTTATCAGTGATGGCATTGTCTATGGTGTGCCAAGTAAAGGCAATCATTCTCTCTATCGTCAGGCTAATCCTACCTTGACCTTCGTCGATGTGGAGAGTATTGATGACATTCCTGAAAATATCGTCTATAATAAGGTAGTTACGGTCTGTGAGGAAGCATTTTTGGATGCCCAAATTCAAAAACTACCTAAACAGCTATACCAGAATTTTGAAGTTTTTAAGTCTCGTGAAATTATCCTTGAGGTTATGCCCAAAGGGGTTCATAAAGCTGTAGGCTTGAAACTTTTGTCTGATTATCTTGCCCTTGATAAAAGTCAGGTAATGGCTATGGGAGACGAGGAAAATGACTTGACCATGTTGGAGTGGGCTGGTCTAGGTGTGGCTATGGCAAATGCTGTTCCTAAGGTAAAGGCTGTTGCCAAGGCAGTAACGACAAACTAATGAGGAATCTGGAGTGGCTGAGGCCATCTACAAGTATATTCTAGAGAAATAAGGAGAACCAAATGGGTCTATTTGATCGATTATTTGGACAAGAGGAAAACCAGTCACAGGAGACTGTAGCAAATCAAGAAATTTCAGAAACTGAGGCCCTTGATAATCAAGACTTGTCAACAAGTGAAGGGACAAGTGAAAGTCAAGCAGAACAGCTCAGTGAGTCAGAGACTCAAGTAGAAGAGATTTTGTCTACAGAATCTGTTGAAGAAAGCGAATCTACTGTAACAGAAGAAAGTGAAGTAGCGTCTGATGAGGACCTATCTGTTGATGATCAGGCGTCAAGTGAAGCAGAGGGTGTATCAGAGTCAGAAGAAAGCCAAGTCGCTGTGGATAACCACTTCGCAGATGTTATGGCTGATTACTATGCTAAAAAGGCTCAGGTAGCTGCTGCTGCAGAAAAAGGTGAAACGGTTACTTTTGAGGCTGTTCAAACCCGTAAAGTTGAGGAAAAACCTGAAGAAGTTCAGGCTTCAAAAACTGAAACAGAACAAGAGAAATACAATCGTACCCTTAAGAAGACGCGTACAGGTTTTGCTGCCCGCTTGAATGAATTCTTTGCGAATTTCCGTCGTGTTGATGAGGAGTTCTTCGAAGAATTGGAAGAAATGCTGATTCTTTCCGATGTAGGTGTTAATGTTGCCACGCAATTAACGGAAGACTTGCGCTATGAAGCCCGCCTCGAAAATGTCAAAAAGACTGAAGATTTGCAACGCTTGATTATCGAAAACTTGTGGATATCTACGAGAAGGATGATGTCTACAAGGAGCAGATTAATTTCCAAGATGGTTTGACAGTCATGCTTTTCGTTGGTGTCAACGGGGTTGGTAAGACAACGTCTATCGGTAAGTTGGCGCATAAATACAAACAAGAAGGCAAAAAAGTTATGTTGGTAGCTGCGGATACCTTCCGTGCGGGAGCTGTCGCTCAGTTGGTTGAGTGGGGGCGCCGTGTTGATGTGCCAGTAGTGACTGGTGCTGAGAAGGCTGACCCAGCTTCAGTGGTCTTTGACGGTATGGAAAAGGCCCTTGCTGAAGGAGTTGACGTCCTTATGATTGATACTGCGGGACGTTTGCAAAATAAAGACAATCTTATGGCAGAGCTTGAAAAGATTGGTCGTATTATCAAACGTGTGGTTCCAGAAGCACCTCATGAAACCCTCTTGGCCTTGGATGCCTCAACAGGTCAAAATGCCCTTAGTCAGGCCAAGGAATTTTCAAAAATCACACCTCTTACAGGCCTTGTCTTGACTAAGTTGGATGGTAGTGCCAAGGGTGGTGTGGTCCTAGCTATTCGCCAAGAGTTGGATATTCCAGTTAAGTTAATTGGTTTTGGTGAGAAAATTGATGATATTGGTGAGTTCCATTCAGAAGAATTCATGCAAGGTCTCCTGACTGGTTTGGTTTAAAAGAGTATTTAAAAAGAGTGAGTACTGGGAAAAGGAATTCACTCTTTTTAATGGTGTCCTCACCTTGAAAAAAGTCACTTTTATTGGTAAAATAGTAAGGAAAAACGCATGCTCTGAAAAGTGAGCTGTAACTTAATCACTGAACAACCCCTAAGCCTTAAAAAAGAGATGATTGCTTTCTCTTTTTTTAAGGTGAGTCATAAGAAGATTTTTAATCTTAGTTTAAGGAGAAGACATGTCTGAACGTGGACTTTTGATTGTTTTTTCAGGGCCTTCTGGTGTCGGAAAAGGAACTGTTCGTCAGGAGATTTTTCAACACCTGACCACAAATTTGAATACTCAGTATCAATGACCACACGTGCTCAACGTCCTGGTGAAGTTGATGGGAAGGATTATTTCTTCCGTTCGCGTGAGGAATTTGAAGAGCTTATTCGTAATGGTCAAATGTTGGAATATGCTGAATATGTGGGTAACTACTACGGAACACCTTTGACTTATGTCAATGAAACCTTGGATAAAGGTATTGATGTTTTCCTTGAAATCGAAGTTCAAGGGGCCCTTCAGGTTAAGAAAAAGGTCCCAGATGCTGTCTTCATCTTTTTGACACCACCGGATTTGAACGAGCTTCAAGAGCGTTTGGTTGGTCGTGGAACAGATTCTGAGGAAGTTATTGCTCAACGTATCGAGCGTGCGCGTGAAGAAATTGCTCTTATGAGCGAATACGATTATGCCATTGTTAATGACGAAGTGCCTTTGGCTGCTGAACGTGTCAAACGTGTTATTGAAGCAGAACACTTCCGTGTTGACCGTGTGATTGGCCGCTATCGTAATATGATTTCAGAAAAGAAATTATCAGATAAATAAATTAGAAATAGGTATAGAATTATGATGTTGAAACCCTCTATTGACAAACTTTTGGATAAAGTGCCTTCAAAATATTCATTGGTTATTTTGCAAGCCAAACGTGCCCATGAATTGGCTGCTGGTGCTGAACCAACTCAAGAGTTTACGTCAGTAAAACCAACCCTTCAAGCCCTTGAAGAAATTGAAACTGGAAATGTGACTATTCACCCAGATCCAGAATCTAAACGTGAATTAGCACGTTTGAAAGTGATCCAAGCACGTCTTGCTGCTGAGGAAGAAGAACGTAAAATCAAAGAACAAATCGCTAAAGAAAAAGAAGAAGGCGATAAAATCTAAAATCAAAGTCATGCTTTGGTTTATGAGGAGAGGGGGAGCTGAGGCATAGTGTCTCAGCTTCCTTCTTTATGATGATAATCAAGAGCTCAGCTTTACTTGAGCTTGAAAGATACTGGTCTTAAGGAAGTGATAGGAGGAAATTTATGGTTTTAGTAGCACAAATTATTGTAGACGTTCCTCTGATGCAGACGGACAGACCTTATAGTTACCTTATCCCTGAAGCTATGCAAGCACAAATCGCCATCGGTATGCGGGTGCATGTTCCTTTTGGTAAAGGAAATCGTCTATTGCAAGGCTTTGTTATTGGTTTAGAAGAGCAGGAGAACTTAAGAGACTTTCCTGAATTGAAACCTATCGCTGAGCTTTTAGATTATGAGCCAGTCCTTAATCAGGATCAGCTGGATTTGGCTGATCAGATGCGACATACGGTCTTTTCTTATAAGATTTCCATCTTGAAGTCAATGCTACCTGGTCTCCTTAATTCACAGTACGATAAGGTTATCATGGCAACTGATAAACTGGGTGAAGAGGATAAAAAGACTTTTCTTCAGGGGCAGGATCATGTTCTTTTCTCGCAGTTGTCAGAGGAGCAGCGTCAAGCTATTCCTCGTCTGGTCCAGTCTGGGCGTGTAACGGTTGATTACCTTGCTAAGGATAAGCAGAACATCAAGACTGAGAAGCACTATAGTGTTCAAAAGGGCATTCTCGAGACTTTGGCTATTTCGCAACGGGCTAAGAGGCGTTTAGAACTACGAGACTTCTTGCTAGAGAAGAGTGATCTAGGGAAGGTGGCAGACCTCCACAAGCTTTTTTCACGAGATGTGGTTAAGTTTTTCATTGAAGCTGGTGCCTTGGTCATCACTGAAGTTGAGGTCAATCGTGCCGATAGCTACTTTGAAAAGGTAGAGAAGACGGATTTTCTTGAGCTTAATGTTCAACAGGCGCATGCGGTTGAAGAAATGATGCGCCAAATCGGCCAAGGTGGCAAACCATTCTTATTGGAAGGGGTAACGGGATCAGGTAAGACAGAGGTCTATCTGCATCTTATCGAGAGGACCTTGGCTATGGGGAAAACGGCTATTGTCTTGGTGCCAGAGATTTCCCTGACGCCCCAAATGACCAATCGTTTCATTTCACGTTTTGGTGACTTGGTGGCCATCATGCATTCAGGCTTGTCAGACGGTGAGAAATTTGACGAGTGGCGAAAGGTTAGATCTGGTCAGGCCAAGGTTGTGGTAGGAGCACGTTCGGCAATCTTCGCTCCCTTGGAAAACATCGGAGCTATCATTATCGATGAAGAACACGAGGCGACCTATAAGCAGGAGTCCAATCCTCGCTACCATGCTAGAGATGTGGCCTTGCTTAGGGCTAAGAGTCATGGAGCCGTGCTTGTTCTTGGTTCAGCAACACCCTCTATTGAGACTCGGGCAAGAGCTCAGAAAGGGGTTTACCATTTTCTTGAGTTGACTCAGAGGGCTAATCCTAATGCCAAAATTCCTCAGGTGGAAGTGGTGGACTTTAAGGATTTTGTGGGCCGTCAAGAGGCTAGTGATTTTACGCCACCTCTCTTAGAGAAAATCCGAGAACGCTTGGCACGTAAGGAACAAGTCGTGCTAATGTTGAACCGTCGTGGCTATTCCTCTTTTGTCATGTGTCGTGACTGTGGCTATGTGGATGATTGTCCCAACTGTGATATTTCATTGACCTTGCACATGGATACTAAGACCATGAATTGCCACTATTGTGATTTTCAAAAAGCAATACCACATGTCTGTCCTAACTGTCAGAGCCGTCAGATTCGCTATTATGGGACTGGGACACAGAAGGCTTATGACCAATTGACGGAACTTTTGCCAGAAGCCAAAGTGATTCGTATGGATGTTGATACGACACGTAAGAAAGGGGCTCACGAGAAACTTTTGGAGACCTTTGGAAGTGGTAAGGCCGATATTTTGCTCGGAACCCAGATGATTGCCAAGGGCTTGGATTTTCCAAATGTTACCTTGGTAGGGGTCTTGAATGCAGATACGTCGCTAAATTTACCAGATTTTCGTTCAGCTGAGCGTACCTTCCAACTGTTGACTCAGGTGGCTGGTCGTGCTGGTCGTGCTGACAAGGAAGGGGAAGTTATTATTCAAACCTATAATCCTAGTCATTATGCCATTCGGTTGCACAGCAACAGGATTATGAAGGTTTCTACGCTTATGAAATGGGGATTCGACGTCAGTTGGCCTATCCGCCTTATTTCTATACGGTAGGGATTACGCTTTCTCACAAGGATGAAGAGTTTGTGGTTCGCAAGAGCTATGAGGTTATGGCTTATTTAAGAGAGCACCTGTCAGACAAGGTGACCTTCCTAGGGCCTACGCCTAAGCCAATTGCCCGAACACATAACCTTTATCATTATCAGATTATTATCAAATACCGTTTTGAGGATAACTTGGAAGAAACGCTTAATAGGGTCCTTGACATGACTCAGGAGCCTGAGAACAAGGACCTGCGTTTGATTATTGATCATGAACCTCAGAATTTTACCTAATCTAGAAAAGGAAGAATATGACAAAATTAGTATTTATGGGAACGCCTGCCTTTTCAGCGACAGTGCTGGAAGGACTTTTGACCGATGAACGTTATGATATTGTCGCTGTGGTGACGCAACCAGACCGTGCTGTCGGCCGTAAAAAAGAAATCCGCATGACACCGGTCAAGGAAGTAGCCTTGGCGCATGACTTGCCAATTTATCAACCTGAAAAATTGTCGGGTTCTGAGGAAATGACACAACTTATGTCACTTGGTGCTGATGGGATTGTTACTGCGGCTTATGGACAATTCTTGCCAAGCAAGTTGCTTGATAGCATGGATTTTGCAGTGAATGTCCACGCTTCACTCTTGCCAAAATACCGTGGTGGAGCACCTATCCACTATGCCATTATCAATGGTGATGCAGAAGCAGGTGTGACGATTATGGAAATGGTCAAGGAGATGGATGCTGGTGACATGGTTAGCCAAAAGGCCTTGCCAATTCTTGACGAGGATAATGTTGGTACCATGTTTGAAAAATTGGCAGTCTTGGGTCGCGACCTCTTGCTTGAAACCTTGCCTGCTTATATCGCTGGGGAAATCAAACCTGTTCCTCAAGATGCCAGTCAAGTAACGTTTTCGCCAAATATTAGCCCAGAAGAGGAGCGTCTTGATTGGAATAAGGAGGCTCGTGACATCTTCAATCAAATCCGTGGTATGTACCCATGGCCTGTGGCCCATACCTTGCTTGATGGCAAACGTTTCAAAATTTATGAGGCGGACTTGGCAGAAGGTCAAGGACAGGCTGGTCATATTATTGAAAAAACCAAGAAGAGTTTGGTAGTTGCGACTGGTCAAGGAGCCATTTCGCTTAAGACAGTTCAACCTGCAGGAAAACCTCGTATGGCTATTGCTGATTTCCTTAATGGGGTCGGACGCAATCTTGAAGTAGGTGATGCATTTGGCCAATGATTGGAAAAAAACTGCTCGTGGACAGGCACTCGAAGTCTTAGAAGAAGTCTTCCAGGAAGGGGCTTACTCAAATATTGCTCTCAATGCACATTTGAGCAAGTCGCAGCTGACAGATAAGGACAAGGCCTTGGTGACGGAAATTGTCTATGGGACCGTGGCTCGTAAGATTACTTTGGAGTGGATGCTAGCCCATGTCATTGAGGACCGTGATAAGCTTGAACCTTGGGTATATGACTTATTACTTTTGAGCCTTTATCAGTTGGCTTATTTAGATAAGATCCCAGCCCATGCGGTGGTTAATGATGCCGTTTCTATTGCCAAAAACCGAGGCAATAAAAAGGGTGCTGAGAAACTGGTCAATGCGGTTCTTCGTAAACTATCAAGCCAGCCTTTGCCAGATCCAAGCCAGATTAAACGTGTCAATAAACGCTATTCTGTTCAGTATTCTCTACCTGTATGGTTGGTTAAAAAACTTATCGACCAGTACGGGGAAGACCGTGCCCTTGCTATTTTCCAAAGCCTCTTTGTGAGAAATAAGGCTAGTGTGCGTGTAACGGATGCGTCACGTTTGGAAGAGATAGCAGAGACCACTGGGGCTGAGCGTTCAGTCCTATCACCAGTTGGGCTTGTTAAGTCTTCAGGTTACTTTGCTGGGACAGATTATTTTAAAGAGGGATTATTGACCATTCAGGATGAGACCAGTCAACTGGTTGCACCAACTTTAGGGATTCTAGGTGAGGAAGAAATCCTGGATGCCTGTGCGGCACCTGGTGGTAAGACGGTACATATGGCCTCTTATTTGACGAGTGGACATGTGACGGCGCTTGACCTCTATGATCATAAGCTTGCCCTTATCGAAGAAAATGCCCAACGTCTTGGCCTAGCTGATAAGGTTAAGACACAGAAACTGGATGCTAGTCAGGTACATCAAGTCTTTCCGGCTGATAGTTTTGACAAGATTTTAGTGGATGCTCCTTGTTCAGGGATTGGGCTCATTCGTCGGAAACCCGACATCAAATATAACAAGGATCTCCAAGACTTTGAGTCCCTTAAGGCTGTGCAGTTGGATATCCTATCCAGCGTTTGTCAAACCCTACGAAAAGGTGGTATAATAACATATAGTACTTGCACCATCATAGCAGAAGAAAATCAAGAGGTGATTCAAGCCTTTCTTGAGAGCCATCCTGATTTTGAGCAAGTTGCCTTAGACCATCTATGTAAGGACATCGTGGTCAATGGCTGTTTGGCAATTACCCCCGAACAGTATTTAACTGATGGTTTTTTCATCGCACAGTTGCGTAAAAAAGCTTAGGGTTACAGAGGAGGAAATGCTGACGCAAGTCAGAAAGAAAACTATGGAAATATCATTATTAACGGACATTGGCCAAAAACGGTCAAACAACCAGGATTTTGTTAATAAATTTGTCAACCAAGCTGGTGTTACCCTTGTCGTTGTTGCAGATGGAATGGGTGGACACCGTGCTGGAAATATTGCCAGTGAGATGTCAGTGACTGACCTTGGTCGTGACTGGATTAACACTGATTTTCGTGAGTTGAGTCAAATTCGTGATTGGATGATTGCTGCCATTGATGCAGAAAAATCGTAAAATCTATGAACTTGGCCAAAACGAAGAATATAAGGGAATGGGAACAACTATTGAGGTTCTTGCCTTTGTTGATAACGCTGTGATTTTTTTGCTCATGTTGGGGATTCACGTATTGCCCTTATCCGTAATGGTGAGTATAAGCAATTGACGAATGACCACTCTTTGGTCAATGCTCTGATTAAGGCTGGTCAATTGACAAAAGAGGAAGCAGCTGTTCATCCACAACGTAATATTATTACACAATCTGTAGGGCAGGCCGCTCCAATTGAAGCTGATCTTGGTGTCCAACAATTGGAACCAGGAGACTATATTCTGGCTAATTCAGACGGCCTAACTAACATGATTTCAACCGAACAGATTGTTCATATTGTTAACAGTCCTGGTTTCCTTGAAGAAAAAACCAGTCGTCTAGTAGCCGCTGCTAATGAGGCAGGTGGTCTTGACAATATTACCGTTGCCCTCGTTAAAGTAGAAAGTGAGGAAGGATAATGATCCAAGTTGGCAAATTGTTTGCTGGACGTTATCGAATCCTTAAAAGCTATCGGACGTGGTGGTATGGCGGATGTTTATCTGGCTAATGACCTGATCTTGGATAATGAGAAAGTGGCCATTAAGGTGCTTCGTACTAATTATCAAACCGATCAGGTAGCTGTGGCACGTTTCCAGCGTGAAGCACGTGCCATGGCAGAACTCAGTCATCCCAATATCGTTGCAATCCGAGACATTGGCGAGAAGACGGCCAGCAGTTCTTGGTGATGGAGTACGTGGATGGTTCGGACTTGAAGAAATATATTCAAGACCATGCACCACTTTCTAACCAAGATGTTGTGCGTATTATGGGAGAGATTCTTTCTGCCATGACTCTTGCCCATCAAAAGGGTATTATCCACCGTGACCTTAAGCCACAAAACGTTCTTTTAACTAAGGACGGTAGGGCCAAAGTTACAGACTTCGGGATTGCGGTTGCCTTTGCAGAGACTAGTTTGACTCAAACCAATTCTATGTTGGGTTCTGTCCACTACCTCTCACCAGAGCAGGCGCGTGGATCTAAAGCAACTATCCAAAGTGATATCTATGCTATGGGTATCATGCTCTTTGAAATGTTGACAGGGCGTATTCCATATGATGGTGATAGTGCAGTTACCATCGCTCTTCAGCATTTCCAAAAACCATTACCATCAATCTTGGCTGAGAATCATAATGTTCCTCAGGCATTGGAAAATGTGGTTATTCGAGCGACAGCTAAAAAGCTTGAAAATCGTTATAACAGTACTTTGGAAATGAGCCGAGATTTAGTAACTAGCTTATATCCTAGCCATAGCCGTGATGCGAAGGTAGTCTTTGATGACATGACGGATACTAAGACTTTGCCTAAGGTTACTCCAGTTCCGTCAGTAAGCTCTGAGAAAAAGGCAACTGCCAAGTCATCAGAGTCAAAACAAGCTGTAAGTAAGCAACCAAGGAAAAATTCAACACTAGCTAAGAATAAAAAGAAGAAAAAAAAGAAAAGCTTTTTCTCGACATCACTCAAGGTATTCCTGGGGTTGGTCTTTATCGGGATTATCATTTTTGCCTATTTGGTATTTACCAACCCTGATAGTACTCAGGTGCCTAACGTGGTCGGTCAAGAGTTGTCCACAGCTCAGACTAAAATTGAGGGTGCTGGATTTAAGGTAGGTGAAGTTAAGGAAGTGGAAGATGACTCTGTCGATACAGGCAAGGTCGTAAAGACTGATCCTACAGCTGGAACCACACGAAAAGAAGGATCAAGCATTGATATCTATGTTTCTTCTGGTAGTAAAGGTTTCGCTTTGAAAGACTACAAAGGTAAAAATTATAAGGATGCCATTGAGGATTTAACTTCGAATTATGGCGTTTCTGAGGACCAAATTGATATTCAGCATGTCGAAGACGACAGTGCTGAAGAGGGAGAAATCCTATCTCAAAGTCCAGGTAAAAACAAGTCTTTCAATCCTAAGGATAGTAAGGCCAAGATTAAGTTCCGTGTGGCAACTCCTAAGACAGTTACCATGCCTGATGTGACTGGTTTGACGGTTTCAACAGCGGTTCAAACCTTGAATCGTAAGAGTATCTCAAGTAGTAGCATCGAGTATCATGACTATAATACTGGTGCTAAGTTAGACAAGGATAAGGTTCCTAGCAGTACAGAGGTCCTTTATCAAGATCCACAAGCTGGTACAAGTGTTGATGGTACAGTGATTCTCTATGTTTCGGTTGCAACAGCAAGTTCAAGCCTACAGTCAAGCTCAAGCAGTACGACACATTCGTCATCGACGAGCTCAAGTACTGAAAGCACAAGCTCTAGTACTGAAACACCGACAGAGGCTACTCACACAGACCAACAATAGTTTTTAATAATTGAGACATAATAAAGAGAGGTTCTGGCTCTTTGTCAACTGTAGTGGGTGACGAAAAGCTAACATCTAGAGAGGACCTGATAGGTCTTCTCTTTTTTTATGTTTAGAGTGATGAAGACACGTTTCTTAAAGTTGATGAAGTTTCTAAAACCGAAGCCCAACCGTTTGATGTCTTTGATCAACTTGTTAGTCGCTTCGAGTTTCGCGTTTGAATAGTCAGTTTCTAGCGCATTCTTGATGTATTGCTTGTGTCTAAGAAAAGTCCTAAAGACCGTTTGAAAGTAGTGATTGACCTTGCTCATGTTCTCCTCTATTGACTCAAAAAACTCATCTACCCTCTTCTCCTGAAAGTGAAAAAGCAAAAGCTGATAGAGGTTGTAGTCATTAGCGAGCTCTTCTGAAAAGTCTAGAGTCTTCTCAACGACTTCATGTGGTGCTAAAGTTTGTCGGAAAGTCTTTGAATAAAAAGAGTTGAGCGATAGCTTACGGCTGTCCTTTTGAAAGAGTCGCCAGTGATTTTTCAAGGCTCGATAGGGTAGTGACTTCTTATCAAACTGGTTCATAATAGCAATTCTTGTCTTTAAAAATGCTCGACCAAGGTGCTGGATAATGTGGAAACGATCAAGAACGATTTTGGCGTTTGGAAAAAGTTTTTTGGCTAGTGGCATATAGGTCCCAGACATATCCATCGTGATAAACTGTACCTGTTGTCGGACTTTCAATGGATACTTCAAAAAGTAGTTTCGTATAGTGGTTTGGCGACGATTATCAAGGATGGTTATGAGTTCGTTTGTCTCATAATTCTGGGCTACAAAAGCGAATTCCCCTTTCTTGAACCCAAACTCATCCCAGGACATAACAGTAGGGAGCTTGTCATAATGTTCCTTGAAAGTAAACTGGTCGAGCTTACGATAGACAGTGGACGTCGACACACGAAGCTTTCTGGCAATATCAGTTAGTGACATCTTCTCAGTTAGTAGTTGTGTAACCTTTTGTCGGACAAGGTTGGAGATTTGACAGTTTTTCTCAACGATTGATGTCTCAGCTACCGTGACTCTCCTACAATTTTTACACTGGAAGCGGCGTTTCTTCAGACGTAGTAGTGTTGGAGTTCCCGCTTGTTCGAGAAGAGGGATTTTAGAAGGCTTTTGAAAGTCGTACTTGATCATTTTTCCATGGCAATGAGGACATGATGGTGCAGGATAATCGAGTTTTGCTTGAATCTCTATATGAGTGTCAGTTTCAAAAACAAGTGAAATCTTGATGTTTTGGTCTTTAATTCCGATTAATTCTGTGGTATTCTTAATAAGTCTCATAAGTTCTTCCTAATGATGGTTTGGTTGCTTTTCATTATAGTTCTTATGGGACTTTTTGTCTGCATTCAAAAAGCTCTATAATCTCTACAGTGATTTTACCCACTACAGAAATTATAGAGCCGAGGTTCTTCAATCTCTCTTTTTTCTTATCTAGAGTTCTTGTCGATAGCTTAAAAGGCCTGCTTGCCAGGGGTCAGAGATTCTTTTATAATGAAGACATCACATATAGGAGAGACGCTATGAGAAACCGTAGAAAACTGAGAAGGTATATCATTACCTACGATATCGTCATGACGGTCCTGGCCCTGATTTCCATAGGTTTGGTTATCTTTGATTTAGTTGGCTTAATTTCAATTGGAAGGCGACCTTTCAGAGTGATAGATCAGTCTATAACGCTCATCTTTGCCATTGATTATGCGATTCGTTTCTCCCTGGCACCTCGTAAGCGAATTTTTGTTAAAACGCATGTATTAGACTTGTTGGCTATTATTCCCTACAATGAAGTCTTTACTTTCCTCCGTTTTTCAAGGGTGGGACGCTTTGCCAGATTGGCCAAACTCTCACGCTTAATTGGTTTGAGTAGCAAGCTCAAGCACATTTCCAATCGCATTAATCGCAGAAATGGCTTTTATTTTCTACTTTCGGTTAATAGTATTATCATCCTTATCAGTAGTGCCGTTATTGCCCGAGTAGAGCACCATAATTTTATTGATGCTATTTGGTGGTCTGTAGCAACGGTTACTACGGTAGGTTATGGCGATATCGTTCCTCGAACATTGGTAGGTAAGGCTGTTGCGGTCGTTCTTATGTTTAGTGGGATTGCCACTCTTGGGTTGTTAACAAGCTCTCTCAATAATATTTTTGTGCGGTCAGGTCGTCAGACTGAAAGAAAATTGGCTGAGATTGAGAAGGAGTTGGCAGAGCAGCGTGCAATACTGGAGGAAATCAGAAGTACGGTGCAACTCATAAATAGTAAAATGGACGAAACTGACGATTAAGATTTTTGAATGAAAGACAGTGTTTCCTATAATGGAGGCACTTTTTTTGCATTCTGCTGCCCCTTTTCTATCTTGTCTAGTCGGTGCTCAAACTGGGTCTTTTTGTCAATTGCCTTAAAATTTGATAGAATGAAGCCTGTATACTTTTATTTGAGAGGTCCTTATGACCAAATTTAATTTTTTCTTAGTGGTGGAAGCCCTGCTTTTGACTCTGGGCCTGATTACCATCTTTAATAATGATATTACCAGTTTTATTTTCATTCTGGTCTTGACCTTGCTGGCTGTTCGCTTTTTTAACAAGGAGTCCAAGAGTGACTTTGTCTTGACCATCTGTTTGATCTCACTTTTTCTGGTTTCCATGTGGAATATCTATGTGGTGCTTGCTATCCTAGTAGGTGTGGCCTATGTCATGATAAACCATTTTTCACAGGTCAAGAAAAAGAATCGCTATGCCCTTATCCAATTCAAAGAAGATAATTTGAATCCTAGGGCTGTCCGAAATCAGTGGATTGGGACTCGTATGGAACCTGTCAGTGATCGTTATGACTTTGACGATATCAATATCATCCGATTCTTTGGGACAGATGTGATTGATTTGACTCAGGTTATTGTTTCGGGGCGAGATAATGTCGTGATTTTGCAGAAACTCTATGGACCGACGACTATCTTGGTACCAATTGATGTTTCCGTTAAACTCAACATATCGGCAATCTATAGCTCTGTCACCTTCTTTAATGAAGATGAATACGATCTTCGTTATGAAAGCTTGACCTTGCAGGGGGCAGAGTATGAGCATGCTCATCGGACAGTTAAATTGATTCTCAATGTGGGAGCTGGACCAGTGGAGGTACGTCGCAAATGAAGAAACAGTACCTATTTTTAATCCTGATTTACTCGGTTGTTGTTTTGGTTGGAGTTACTCTTGTAGTGATGGATAGCTTTAACCTCAACTTTTCACTGGTTTTCGGCAATCTGTCTCAGGCCTTCCACTTCCTTTTTAACATGGTTTTTGTGGTTCTGAGTTTGCTCATTTTGCTTTATATTCTTTGGGCCATTGCCAATGATAACAGTATGCGTTCAGTCAATCAGGATTTGCGCCGCATTATCAATAATCAACCAGTCAAACGTCAGGGAGATATTGAGTTAGACAAGAATATGATGCGCTTGTCTCATAAGATGCGTAAATTGACTAAGGATTTGCAGAAAACTGAGAATGCCCAAGCTCTACAAAGTCGTGATATTATCAAGAAGGAGAGAGGTCGTATTGCTCGGGACCTTCACGATACCGTTAGTCAGGAACTTTTTGCGGCTAGTATGATCTTATCTGGTGTATCTCAGATGGCGGATCAGCTAAGTAAGGAAGATTTGCATAATCAAATCCAGGCGGTTGAGGCTATGCTTACTGACGCTCAAAATGATATGCGTGTCTTGCTTTTGCATCTTCGTCGACAGAACTTGAGAATAAGACCTTGCAAGAAGGTTTACAGATGATTCTTAAGGAATTAACCGATAAATCCAATATCCGTGTTGTCTACAAGGATATGGTTAAGAAAGTACCCAAGCGTATTGAAAATAATCTCTTTAGGATTGCCCAAGAGTTTATCTCTAATACCCTTAAACACGCCAAGGCTAGCCAAATAGAGGTTTATCTCTATCAAAATAGTCAGGAAATTCAGTTGAAAATGCTAGATAATGGTGTTGGTTATGATTTGAATGCCTCGACTGACGAGATGAGTTATGGACTGAAAAATATCCAAGAGCGTGTTGATGAAATGGCGGGAACCGTGCAGTTCCTATCAGCTAAAGGTAAAGGGACGTCTATTGATGTTCGTGTGCCAATATTAAGAGGAGAAGACAATGTCGAATAAGATTAATGTGATTTTGGTAGATGACCATGAAATGGTTCGTTTGGGCCTTAAGAGTTTCTTGAATCTCCAAGGAGATGTAGAAGTGGTGGGAGAGGCAGGGAATGGCCGTGAGGGTGTCGATCTTGCCCTGGAGCTGCGTCCAGATGTTGTCGTTATGGACCTTGTTATGCCTGAGCTAGATGGTGTTCAGGCGACTTTAGAATTGCTTAAAGAATGGCCTGAAGCTAAGATTTTAGTTTTGACCAGTTATTTGGACAATGAAAAAATTTATCCAGTCATTGAAGCTGGAGCCAAAGGTTATATGCTTAAAACTAGCAGTGCAGCAGAGATTCTAAATAGTATCCGTAAGGTTTACCGTGGAGAAGAAGCTATCGAAACTGAGGTGGACAATAAGATTAAATACCATGATAGCCATCCGGACCTACACGATGACTTGACGGCACGTGAACGTGATATCTTGGCCCTTTTGGCTAAGGGTTATGACAATCAAACCATTGCTAACGAGTTATTTATTTCATTGAAGACCGTTAAAACTCACGTGTCTAATATCCTTGGAAAACTTAATGTCGATGACCGTACTCAGGCAGTCGTTTATGCCTTTAGACATCATTTGGTTTCGCAGGATGATGAATAAAGCTATCAACTAAGCTTGTTATCTAGGGGCTAGAGAGGGTTCTCATAACTCTTAACCTTAACTCGGATTTTGCGAGTCAAATTCTTTGACTTTATTTCTAGCAAAACATATAATTAAACCATCCTAAAACTTTTCTTTTTTCATATGAGGTTGAAGCGACCTCATATCATCTATCTAAGTTCGCTTAGATGATGAAATCTCCTAACTCCTAGCAATCGGTATTTCCGGTTGCTTTTTTTGAAAAAAGTTTAAAAAAGTGTTGACAGCCTACTAGTTTTTCTGTAGAATAATAAGAGTCTTTTGGGGTATAGCCAAGCGGTAAGGCAAGGGACTTTGACTCCCTCATGCGTTGGTTCGAATCCAGCTACCCCAGTTCTACCTGAGGGTAGAGACACAGATTATGGTCCGTTGGTCAAGGGGTTAAGACACCGCCTTTTCACGGCGGTAACACGGGTTCGAATCCCGTACGGACTATAAGTACCAGCTAGAGAAAGCTGGTTTTTTTGTGTCCTTTTTGATAAAATAGAGGGGTTGACTGGCTTAGGTCAGACATTTTATACCACTTTAAAATCATAAATAACGAGACCTCGACCCGAAGAAAAACCTTTGTTTTGTGATGGTTATCAGATGATGATAAGCCCTTGGTCGAGTCGTGGTTTTATTTGAATAAGAAAACAGATAATAAGGAAATGCAATGACATACTATAACGTTGGAAAGATTGTAAATACACAGGGCTTGCAGGGCGAACTTCGTGTTTTGTCTGTAACAGATTTTGCGGATGAACGTTTTAAGAAGAAGAGTGTCCTAGCCCTTTTTGATGACAAAGATAATTACATCATGGATGTCGAGATTGCGAGTCACCGTAAGCATAAGAACTTTGATATCGTTAAGTTTAAAGGGCTTTACCATATCAATGATGTAGAGAAGTATAAAGGCTGCAGTCTTAAGATTGCTGAGGAAAATCTAACAGACCTTGATGACGGTGAATTTTACTACCATGAAATCATTGGCCTTGATGTTTATGAAGGTGATACTTTGATTGGTCAGGTCAAAGAGATTCTTCAACCGGGTGCTAATGATGTTTGGGTGGTAAAACGTAAAGGCAAGAAAGACTTGCTCTTGCCATATATCCCACCTGTAGTTCTTGATGTTGATGTTGCAGCTGGCCGTATTGAGGTTGAGCTCATGGAAGGATTAGACGATGAAGATTGATATCTTGACCCTATTTCCAGATATGTTTGCTCCCTTAGAGCATTCCATTGTTGGTAAGGCAAAGGATAAGGGGCTTCTAGAAATCAACTATCACAATTTCCGTGAAAATGCGGAAAAGGCTCGTCATGTAGATGATGAACCTTATGGTGGCGGACAAGGCATGTTGCTACGTGCCCAGCCAATTTTTGACACCTTTGACAAGTTAAATGTCACTAAGCCTCGTGTTATCCTCCTAGATCCTGCGGGTCGTACCTTTGATCAGGCCTATGCAGAAGAATTGGCGCAAGAAGAGGAACTGGTCTTTATCTGTGGCCATTATGAGGGCTATGATGAGCGCATCAAAACTTTGGTGACAGACGAGATTTCCTTGGGAGACTTTGTCTTGACTGGGGGAGAGCTGGCTGCTATGACTATTGTAGATGCCACTGTCCGTTTGATTCCTGAGGTTTTAGGTAAGGAAGCTAGTCATAAGGATGATAGTTTCTCATCAGGGCTTTTGGAATTTCCACAGTACACTCGCCCAGCTGAGTTTCGTGGCATGAAGGTGCCAGATGTGCTCTTGTCAGGCCACCATGTCAATATTCGACGTTGGCGTATGGAGCAGAGTTTGCGTAAGACCTGGGAGCGTCGACCAGATCTTTTGGAAAACTATGACTTTACGGATGAAGAACGTCAGATTTTAGAAGAGATAAAAGCAGAAGGAAAATAAAATGTCAGAAGAAAAGATTTATGATATTACCATTATCGGTGGTGGACCAGTAGGACTTTGGGCTGCCTTTTATGCTGGACTACGTGGCATGACTGTTAATATTATTGAGAGTCTGTCAGAGCTTGGTGGACAGCCTGCCATCCTCTACCCTGAGAAGAAAATCTATGATATTCCAGCCTTTCCTCAAACAACAGGTGCGGAATTGACAGAAAACCTCTTGACTCAGCTTAAGCGTTTTGAAGATCGTGTCAGCATTCATTTGAAAGAGGAAGTTCAAACCTTTGAAAAGACCGATGGCATCTTCACAATTACTACTAGCAAGGGTCAACACTTGTCTAAGGCTATCGTCATTGCCTGTGGAAATGGTGCCTTCGCCCCACGTCCTTTAGGTGTGGACAATGAAGAAGATTATGCGGATAATAACTTGTTCTATAATGTGCATAGCCTGGACCAATTTGCTGGCAAGAAGGTTGTGATTGCTGGTGGTGGTGATTCAGCTGTTGACTGGGCCAATCACTTGGATGGTATTGCTGAGAGCGTGACCTTGATTCACCGCCGTGATGCCTTTCGTGCCCATGAGCATAGTGTAGAGCTTCTTCATCAATCATCAGTTAATGTGATGACACCGTATGTACCTCTTGAAATCAAGGGTGAAAATGGTCTTACCCAAAGTTTGACTGTTCAAAAAGTGAAGTCAGATGAAGTTGTGGAATTGCCGCTTGATGCCCTTATTGTTAGCTTTGGCTTCTCAACCAACAATAAAAACCTTCGTAACTGGAATGTTGACTTCAAGCGCTCTAGCGTTACGGTTAATGCTCAGTTTGAAACTTCACAAGAAGGTGTTTACGCTATCGGTGATGCAGCAGAATATGAAGGCAAGATTGACTTGATTGCTGTGGGAATAGGTGAAGCCCCTATCGCTATCAACCAAGCCATCCAATATATTGATCCAGACGGTAAGAATCGTCCGGTTCACTCAACATCATTAATTGAAGAATAATGTCAAAAGAAGACTTTGTCTTCAAACTAAGGAGAGACTTGTCTCTCTTTTTTCATGTCTAAAAACGTGGTATAATACACCTATGGCTACAACGAAAAAAACGAAAAAAGGGGCGGCTTCTAAGAATGGTAAGAAGCGTCTTACAAAAGCAGAATTAGACAGACAGAAGGCGATTAAGCGAATGCTATGGACCTTCTTTTTTGCCTTTGTCTTAATTTTCCCAGTCTTTCGATTGGGGTTCTTTGGGGTTACCCTCTATAATATCTTTCGAGTATTTGTGGGGAGTATGGCTTACCCCTTAATTTTTGCTATCTATGTTTATCTCTTTGGCTTTAAATGGTTACGTAAACACAGTAACTATGTCACAGGATTTTGGATGGTCTTCGCGGGGCTCTTGTTGGAGTTTCATGCCTATCTCTTTAGTCTAGATCGTATGAGCGGTCTCGATATTTTCCCTGGTACCAAGGACTTGCTTTTTGGGGAACTTGTGAGTGTGCAGGTCGCTCGTTTTGCGGGTGGTGGTATGTTGGGGGCTCTCCTATACCAACCGATTTCCTTCCTCTTTTCAAATATCGGTAGCTTCATGATTGGGGTATTGATTATTCTCTTGGGTGCTTTCATTCTTAGCCCTTGGGATGTCTTGGATATCATGGAGTATGCTAAGGAAGCTTGGCAGAAAGGGGCTGAGAAGCGTTTGGAACGGACAGCTCAACGTCAGGAGAAGAAGGCAGAACGTCAGGCTCAGAAAGAACGTGAAGCAGAAGAACGTGCCGAGGCCGAGCGTCTGGCTGATTTGACTGTTGACGAGGAGACGGGAGAAATCTTGGATGATGCCGCAGATGCCTTGCCACAAGAAGCTGAGATTTGCACCTGAACCTGAAATCAGTGATTATGCCTCTGAGGACTACTATGATAATCTGCCTCCAGAGGATTATGAGGATTTCCAAGAAGATTATGCACCTTATCCAGAGGATGTGCCAAGCGAGGAGTTTCCCCCATCTATGGTGGTTGAGGGAGATGATGCCCCTGTTGAGGTTGATTTCACGCCTAAGGAACTCCTGCAGTATAAATTACCTCATATAGATCTCTTTGCACCTGATAAGCCTAAGAGTCAATCTAAAGAGAAGAACATCGTTCGTAAGAATATTCGAATCTTAGAAGATACCTTCAAGAGTTTCAATATTGATGTCAAGGTTGAGCGGGCTGAAATTGGACCGTCAGTGACCAAGTATGAGGTCAAGCCTGCTGTTGGGGTTCGTGTTAACCGCATTTCAAATCTAGCGGATGACTTGGCTCTAGCTCTAGCTGCGAAAGATGTCCGTATCGAGGCACCTATTCCTGGAAATCTTTGGTTGGTATCGAAGTGCCTAACTCAGAGATTGCGACGGTTTCTTTCCGAGAACTTTGGGAACAGTCCAAGACGGACCCTAATAAGCTCTTGGAAGTTCCTCTCGGTAAGGCAGTTGACGGTTCGGCTCGTAGCTTTGATTTGGGTCGGATGCCTCACTTACTAGTCGCTGGATCTACGGGTTCTGGTAAATCGGTTGCGGTTAACGGTATTATCTCTAGTATTCTTATGAAGGCTCGTCCTGATCAGGTGAAGTTCCTCATGGTCGATCCGAAGATGGTTGAACTTTCGGTTTACAATGATATTCCTCATCTCCTTATCCCTGTGGTGACTAACCCACGTAAGGCTGCTAAGGCTCTTCAAAAAGTGGTAGATGAGATGGAAAATCGTTACGAACTCTTTAGTAAGTTTGGCGTGCGTAACATTGCTGGCTACAATGCCAAGGTGGAAGACTGGAACGCTCAGTCGCAAGAAAAACAGATTCCCTTGCCTTTAATTGTGGTTATCGTTGATGAGTTGGCTGACTTGATGATGGTAGCTAGTAAGGAAGTGGAAGATGCTATTATTCGTTTGGGGCAAAAAGCGCGTGCTGCGGGAATTCACATGATTCTCGCCACTCAACGTCCGTCGGTTGATGTTATCTCTGGTTTGATTAAGGCCAATGTGCCATCTCGTGTGGCCTTCGCCGTGTCTTCGGGAACAGATAGTCGTACCATTTTAGATGAAAATGGGGCAGAAAAGCTACTCGGACGTGGGGATATGCTTTTCAAACCGATTGATGAGAACCACCCTGTTCGTCTACAAGGTTCCTTCATCTCTGATGATGACGTGGAACGTATTGTGACCTTTATCAAGGATCAGGCTTTAGCTGACTATGATGAGAGCTTTGATCCTGGTGAAGTTTCTGAAAATGATTTTGGTGGAGGTTCCTCTGCCAATGGTGGTAGCTCAGAAGGTGACCCACTCTTTGAAGAGGCCAAGGCTTTGGTTCTTGAAACACAAAAAGCCAGTGCTTCCATGATTCAACGTCGTCTGTCAGTTGGTTTCAACCGTGCCACTCGTTTGATGGAAGAATTGGAAGAAGCAGGTGTTATCGGACCGGCTGAAGGTACCAAACCACGTAAGGTTTTGATGACTCAAGAATAATGAACTGGAAAGAGTCTCAAGCCTGGTTTTTAAAAGAATTAAAATAGACAAAAGAAATGAGAAAAATGAGTGTTTTGCCATTTGTTTTCTCATTCTTTTTTTATGTTCAAAATAGACCAAAAAATTGCAAAATATTCCATAAGAACGCTTACAAAACGAACATTTTCTGCTATAATAGGAGAAAAAGTGAGTAACGAAAACTAAGGAGTAAAAAATGGACAATTTATTAACCGTTCATTTTCATAGTATGCATGGCGACTATTCCAGATACAGTATGTGGAAGTGGCTAGATGGTTATTGGGGCGAAGAAGCCCATTTTTCACGTGAAGATGATTTTGGCCTTGTTGGTCAGGTTACTTCTCCCTCCAATCGTTTTATTGAATCTGTCAATCTTTTGGTAAAAACGGAAGACTGGTCGAGGCAAACACATGATTATCGCGTTCGACGTTTCCTAGGGGATGCTCCAAATGCTATTTGGATAGTTGAAGGTGATCCAACGGTTTATTATTCTAAACAGGCAGCCTTGACTAGCCATAGTTTTGAAGGTCGCGACCAGCATGCCTTTGATGTGGCTCTCCGAAGACAGGAATTTGACCAGAAGTGGGGATTTCAAGGCTGGTTGGGTCATAAGTATGAAAAAGGGGCTACAGAGTTTCGCCTTTGGTCACCTCTAGCTCGTCGTGTACAGCTCTTACTTTTTAAAAAGGGCAGTAAAAAGCCTAAGATCATTAAGATGAGCCGAGGAACCAGTGTCAATAAGGACCGTCATGAGATGAATACTCACGGTGTTTGGAGTACCACTGTCAAAAAGGATTTGGATGGGGTAGCCTACCAGTTTCGTGTGTACCATGAGGAAAGCTTCTATCAGGATACGAGAGACCCCTACAGTATTGCCCTTAGCTTAGATAATAAAAAAAGTTTGGTGGTCAATCCACAGCGACTTGTCCCAAGAGGGTATGAAAAGGTTACCAAGCAAAAAGCGAGCTGGCGTAAGGCAAATGCTTGCTCATCCGTCATCTGTGAAATGCACCTCCGTGACTTCTCGATTTCAGAGACGTCCGGTGTTAAGAAATCCTATAGAGGAACCTATCTAGGTGCTTGTCAGAAAGGGACTAAAAATGCCCATGGAGATGTGACTGGTTTTGATTACCTCAAACGTATGGGTTACAACTATGTCCAACTGCAACCAGTCTTTGATCACCATAAAACCTATGATAAAGATGGTAAGCTTCTCTACAACTGGGGCTATGATCCTGAGAATTACAATGTTCCGGACCGTCAGTTTGCTGCTGATCAAAAGAATCCTGTGGCACCGATTTTAGAGCTTAAGAGAATGATTCAGGCCTACCATGAAGCAGGAATAGGGGTTATCATGGATGTGGTTTATAACCATACTTACTCATCTTACAGCTCTCCTTTCCAACTATCTGTGCCGGCTTATTACTACCGTATGCATGACAATGGGTCTTTCCAAGATGGATCAGGCTGTGGAAATGAAACAGCCAGTGAAAAGGAAATGTACCGTAAGTATATGATTGATTCCTTAACCTATTGGGCAGAAGAATTTGGAGTGGATGGTTTCCGTTTTGACCTCATGGGCTTGCATGATGTTGCTACGATGAATGCTATTCGTTCGGCTATGGATGATATTGATCCTAGGATTCTTCTTTATGGTGAAGGATGGGATATGGGAATTGGACTTCCTGTAGACCAAAAGGCCAAGAAGGATAATGCAGCCTTGATGCCTAGAATCGGATTTTTCAATGACAATGCGCGTGATGCGGTCAAGGGAGCAGAGGTCTATGGGCACATCAGTAATGGCTATGTGTCTGGAGCTCCATTGGAAGATCAGATTGCCAAGAGCCTGCTTGGTAGCCGTGGTTTTGTAAACTACCTCATGCCTGGTCAGGTCCTCAACTATATCGAAGCGCATGACAACTACAATTTGAATGATTTGATGCACCATTTGCATCCACATGATTCGCCAGAGGATATTGAAACGTATCTACTTGGCTAATGCCCTCAATCTGACTATGCAGGGGATGTGTTTCATGCAATTGGGACAAGAATTCCAGCGTAGTAAGATGGTTGCAACAGGTGAAGATGGAAATTACACGGAAGCGGATGTTAAGCGTGCCATGAATAGCTACAATGCCCCTGATGCTGTTAATCAGGTGGATTGGAATCAAGTGACTCTTAAGAAAGACTTGGTTGCTAAAGTTGCCAAATTAATTGAGCGTAAGCAAACCGTACAAGAATTTTCATATCGTTCATATGCAGATATTTACGATAATCTCTATGTCGCAAAAGCTGAGTATGATTCAGGTATTGTTGAATTACATATTTCTGGAAAATTACGTAAGACTTTTGTGTTCGATAATATGAAAAAAGATTTGGAGATTTACTGACAAGAATGTCAAAAAATGTTATAATACAGTAAACGCTTACATAAGTGGTTTTGTTTACTTGTAAGCCCTATCGGTCTGAAGGGTTTTCTAGTGTATTTACATATATTTCAATGTTTTAATTTCTTGATAGTTAGAACTATCAAGGCTAGTTTAAGAAAGGAGTGATGGTATGAATCTCGATGAAGCCATGTACACATTTGGAACAGGTGAGAACTTCCACCTTCAGAATTATTTGGGTGTGCATGAATTAGAGGGAGAAGAAGGTTTTATCTTCCGTGTGTGGGCCCCTCATGCTGAGCAGATTCAGGTAATTGGAGATTTCACAGGTTGGTTTGATGAACCTCTGGATATGACCAAAAACCATATCGGTGTTTGGGAGGCAACTTCAGCTCTCCCAGAGGAAGGACAACTCTATAAGTTCTTGGTGAAACGTAAGGGAGGTCAAGTCGTCGAAAAGATGGATCCTTTTGCGACTTACTTAGAGCCTCGTCCTGGAACAGGAGCTGTGATTCGTAAGAAGAAAACTAAGAAGTGGAAGGATGGCCTTTGGATGGGTCGTCGTAAACGCTTTGGTTTCCAAAAACGTCCGGTTAATATCTATGAAGCTCATGCATCATCTTGGAAACTAAAAGAGGATGGTCAACCTTATACTTTCAAAGAATTGAAAGAAGAGTTGATTCCATATTTGGTTGAGATGAACTATACCCACGTGGAATTCATGCCACTCATGGCTCATCCTCTTGGGATGAGTTGGGGTTACCAGCTTATGGGTTACTTTGCTTTTGAGCATACCTATGGCACACCAGAAGAATTTCAAGATTTCGTAGAAGCATGTCACCAGAATAATATCGGTGTCTTGGTAGACTGGGTCCCAGGTCACTATACACAGAATGACGATGCTTTGGCCTACTTCGATGGTACACCAACTTTCGAATATCAGGATCACGATCGAGCTCATAACTATCGTTGGGGCGCACTTAACTTTGACTTAGGAAAAAAATCAAGTTCAGTCTTTCCTTATTTCAAGTGCTCTTTACTGGATTGAAAAATTATCATATCGATGGTATCCGAGTGGATGCAGTATCTAACATGCTCTATTTGGACTATGATGAAGGTCCATGGATGCCTAACAAGGACGGTGGAAATCGTAACTTGGAAGGCTACGGCTTCCTTCAAAAACTCAATCGTGAAATTAAAAAAACGCTATCCAGATGTTATGATGGTTGCGGAAGAATCAACTGCAGCAACGCCAATCACCCAACCGATTGAAGAAGGTGGTCTAGGTTTCGACTTCAAATGGAATATGGGTTGGATGAACGATATCCTCAAATTCTACGCAGAAGATCCAGTTTACCGTCAGTATGACTTCAATCTGATGACCTTCAGTTTCATGTATTGCTTCAATGAAAACTATGTTCTACCTTTCTCACATGATGAAGTGGTTCATGGTAAGAAGAGCATGATGCATAAGATGTGGGGTGACCGCTATAATCAGTTTGCTGGTCTTCGTAACCTCTATGCTTACCAACTCTGTCACCCAGGTAAGAAATTGCTCTTTATGGGTTCTGAGTTTGGTCAATTCTTGGAGTGGAAGTTTGATTATCAACTCGAATGGGGTAATCTTGAAGATGAGATGAACCAGAAGATGCAGGCCTTTACTAGCCATATGAATGCTTTCTACAAGGACCATAAATCTCTCTGGCAGATTGATGATTCTTACGATGGTATTGAAATTATCGATGCGGATAACCGAGCTGAAAGTGTTCTTTCCTTCATTCGTAAGGATGACAAAGGCGATAAGGGTGACTTCCTCGTCTGTGTCTTCAACCTAGCTCCAGTGGAACGACAAAACTTCACTATAGGATTGCCAGTAGCTGGTATCTACCAAGAAGTGCTTAACACTGAGATGGAAGAATTCGGTGGTGTTTGGAAAGAAGGAAATCCTGAAACCCGTACCCAAAAGGCGAAGTGGAAGGACTATGAAAATACCCTTAGCTTCACCCTACCTGCTCTAGGAGCAAGTATCTGGCGTGTAAAACGTCGCTTGAAATAAAGGGTAGACTTAAACGTGTACACGATTTGTTTTTCGGGGTGATAGAAAGATAATCACAATTCTAAGATGCTTTTGATTTTCGAACTGTTACCATTGGTGAAAAAACTTACTTTAATTGTCATAATCAGTTTCGACTGATTGTCTCGTCATCCTTTTGAGGATGAAACAAAAAATCATGAGGGGGACTATTCATGAAAAATGAAATGTTGGCTTTGATCCTTGCTGGTGGGCAAGGAACTCGTCTTGGAAAATTGACCCAAAGTATTGCCAAACCAGCTGTTCAGTTTGGTGGACGCTACCGTATCATTGACTTTGGTTTGTCGAACTGTGCCAATTCAGGAATTAACAATGTAGGTGTCATTACACAGTATCAACCACTTGCTTTGAATAATCATATCGGTAATGGTTCAAGTTGGGGCTTGGATGGTGTTAACTCTGGTGTATCAATTCTTCAACCTTACTCAGCTAGCGAAGGTAATCGTTGGTTTGAAGGTACCAGCCACGCTATTTACCAAACATTGACTATATCGACAGTATCAATCCTGAATACGTTTTAATCTTGTCTGGTGACCATATTTACAAGATGGACTATGATGACATGCTCCAAGCACACAAAGAAAATAACGCGAGTCTTACTGTAGCAGTTCTTGATGTGCCACTTAAGGAAGCTAGCCGTTTCGGTATCATGAACACAGACGCTAATAACCGTATTGTCGAGTTCGAAGAAAAACCTGAAAATCCTAAATCTACTAAGGCATCAATGGGTATTTACATCTTTGACTGGAAACGTCTTCGCAATATGTTGGTTTCAGCTGAAAAGAGTGCGGTTGATATGTCTGACTTTGGTAAGAACGTTATTCCTGCTTATCTTGAAACAGGTGAAAGCGTCTATGCTTATGAATTTGAAGGCTACTGGAAGGACGTAGGTACTATCGAATCCCTTTGGGAAGCAAATATGGAGTATATCTCTCCTGAAAATGCCTTGGATAGCCGTAACCGTCAATGGAAAATTTATTCACGTAACATGATTGCTCCACCAAACTTCTTTGGTGAACATGCTGAAATTGAAGACTCACTCGTTGTTGATGGCTGTTTGGTTGATGGAACTGTTAAACATTCAGTGCTTTCAACAAGTGCCCAAATCCGTGAAGGTGCGGTCGTTGAAGATTCAGTGATTATGAGTGGTGCAGTTATCGGTAAAGGGTGCAAAAATTAAACGTGCTATTATCGGTGAAGGGGCACACATTTCTGAAGGCGTGGAAATTGACGGTACAGAAGAAGTGCAAGTCGTAGGATACAATGAAGTAGTGGGGGTACCAAAAGATGAAGATTGATAAATATTCTGCAATTCTAGGAAATACCGTAGGATTCCATGACATGGATGGTTTGACTGAGCACCGTCCTATTGCCAGCCTACCATTTGGTGGAAAATATCGCCTCATCGACTTCCCATTGTCTAACTTGGCTAACGCTGGTATCCGTAGCGTCTTTGGTATCTTCCAAAACGAAAACATCAGTTCTGTTTTCGACCACATTCGTTCAGGTCGTGAGTGGGGCTTGTCAACACTCCTCAGCCACTACTACCTTGGTATTTATAACACTCCAGTTGAAAGTTCAACTGTTGATGAAGAATACTATCGTCAAATTTTGACTTACCTTAAACGTTCAGGTTCAGACCAAACGGTAGCGCTTAACAGTGATGTTTTGGTCAATATTGATCTTAACCAAGTTTTCCACCTTCACAATACAACAGGACAAAAAGTTACTGTTGTCTACAAAAACTTCCGAAAGAACTCATTTCAGATGTAAACACCATTTTGGAAATTGATGAATCTGACAAAGTGCTTGGCCATGAACTCTTCCAGGGTGGAGATAAAGAAGTTTACAATATGTCTACAGATATCTTTGTTGTGGATACACCATTCTTGATTGAAAAATTGGAAGAAGAAGCAGCTAAAGAAGAACCACGTAAGCTTCGTTATGTACTTCGTGATTTGGCAGTTGCTGAAAATGCTTTTGCTTACGAGTACACTGGTTACCTTTCAAATATCCACTCAGTGAAAGCGTACTTTGATGCCAACTTGGATATGTTGGAATCGCAAAAATTCTATTCACTTTTTGCACCAAACCAAAAAATTTATACAAAAGTTAAAAATGAAGAGCCAACATACTATGCAGACTCTTCTGATGTTAAAGTGTCTCAATTTGCATCAGGTTCTATTGTACGTGGTAAGGTGGAACACTCAGTGATTTCACGTAACGTAGATTTGGCAGAGGGTTCAAGCGTGGACCACTCAGTTCTCTTCCCACGTGTTAAAGTTGGTAAAGGCGCTACAGTTGAGTATGCGATTGTGGATAAAGGTGTTGAAATCGCTGAAGGTGTTACTATTCGCGGTACAGAAAACAACCCAGTTGTCATCAAAAAAGGTAGCGTTGTAACAGAGGATATTGTACGATGAAAATTTTATTTGTAGCAGCTGAAGGTGCGCCCTTCGCTAAAACAGGTGGCCTAGGTGACGTTATCGGTGCCCTTCCTAAATCTCTTGTTAAAAATGGTCACGAAGTTGCCGTAATTCTCCCTTATTATGATGTGGTTTCGGCTAAGTTTGGCGATCAGGTTGAAGACCTTGGCTTCTTCTATACAAATGTTGGTTGGCGTCGTCAATATGTCGGCATCAAGAAAATTGTCCGTGATGGTGTGACTTTCTTCTTCATTGATAATGAGCAGTATTTCAACCGTGGTACGGTATACGGTGAGTGGGATGATGGTGAGCGTTTTGGTTTCTTCCAAATGGCTGCCCTTGAGTTGATGGAAAAAGTGGACTTTATTCCAGATATTCTCCATGTTCATGACTACCACACAGGCATGATTCCATTCCTACTTAAGGAAAAATACCATTGGATCCAAGCTTACCAAGGTATTAAGACAGTCTTCACTATCCATAATATTGAATTCCAAGGTCAATTTGACAGTGGTATGCTTTGGGAAATCTTCGGTGTTGGTTATGAGCGTTATGCAGATGGTACCCTTCGTTGGAATGACTGCCTCAACTGGATGAAAGCTGCTGTTCTTTACGCAGACCGTGTCACAACAGTTTCACCTTCATATGCTGGAGAAATCCAAACACCTGAATTTGGTAAAGGCCTTGATCAAATCATGCGCATGGAATCTGGTAAGTTATCTGGTATTGTTAATGGTATCGATACGGACCTCCTTGATCCAGAAACGGATACCCACATTCCTTACCACTTCTCAGTGGATGATTTGTCGGGTAAAGCCAAAGACAAGGCAGCGCTTCAAGAACGTCTTGGTCTTCCAGTTCGTGAAGATGTACCAGTCATTGGTATGGTGTCTCGTTTGACTGACCAAAAAGGTTTCGATTTGGTGGTCAATGAACTTCACAACATCTTGCAACATGATGTTCAGATTGTTCTTTTGGGTACTGGTTATAGCGACTATGAGAATTCTTTCTCTTGGTTTGGTCATGCTTACCCAGAAAAAATGTCTGCCAACATTACCTTCAACCTAGAGTTGGCTCAACAAATTTATGCTGGTTGTGACATTTTCCTTATGCCTTCAGCCTTTGAACCATGTGGCCTCTCTCAAATGATGTCTATGCGCTATGGTACCTTGCCAGTGGTTAGTGAGGTTGGTGGTCTTCGTGACACTGTTGAACCTTACAACCCTGTGACAGGCTCAGGTACAGGCTTCTCATTTGGTAACTTCTCAGGTTACTGGATGGTTCAAACCCTTGAAAAAGCTCTCGATGTTTACGAAAACAACGCTGATGCTTGGAAACAACTCCAGCACAATGCGATGACACGTGACTTCTCATGGGATACAGCAAGTTTGGCATATGTTGATTTGTACAAACAATTAGTATAATTCCAAAGATAACTTTTCTCGTAAGGGAAAAGTTATCTTCGTGTAAAGCGTTTGAAAACGCTTCTAAAATTATTTAGCCCCTAAGTTTTGCTTGGCAGAGATTATAGAGAAAGCGTCTAAAAGTCTGAATAGAAGAATAACTCTAATCGTGTTATAATATAATTGACTGTTTTGACAGTTTTGTAAATAAAGATTTTGAAATATCTGTTTCGAATCTTGTCTGGCAAGGTTTGGAAGTTTGAGCAAAATTTCCAATTCCCTCTTATCTGAATAGATACCTGTAAGAAGTGTATTGAAGATAAGGAAGTAGTAAGAAAGGATTTCTATGCAACTCGAAAATTTAACAAAAGAACAATTCATCCGTGACTTTAAGGATACTCTCCATCAAGAGCAGTTGATTAAAGTTGCTAAGGCCACACCAACGGAGATTTTTACTGCCTTGGCTGGTTTGATCCGTAAATATTACACAAATACATGGATTGAACGTAACCATGCACTTTCAGACAATCAAGAAAAAATTGCTTACTACTTCTCGATTGAATTTCTTCCAGGTCGTATGTTGGAAACTAACCTTCTCAACCTTGGTATTCTTGACCTTGTTAAAGAGGGATTCGCAGAACTTGATATTGACTTCCGTGAAGTTGTAGAAGCTGAGCATGACATGGCACTTGGTAATGGTGGTCTTGGTCGTTTGGCTGCTGCCTTCATGGATTCACTTGCGACTACTGGTTATCCTGGTTTTGGTAACGGTCTTCGTTACCGCTATGGACTATTTAAACAACGTATTGTTGATGGTTACCAGGTGGAATTACCAGATGGTTGGTTTGGTTCTACAGGTAATGTTTGGGAAACACGTAAAGACCACGATATTGTCTATGTGAAACTCTTTGGTGATGTGGTTCTTGAAAGCAATGAAGATGGTCGCTTTGTCCCAACTTATAAGAATGCTCAAGTCCTTCGTGCCGTACCTTATGATGTGCCGCAAATTGGTTATAAAAATGGTGTGATTAACAATCTTCGCCTTTGGGATGTTGAAATTCCTGAAGAATATGAGTTGGATTACCCAACATTGGAAGCACGCCGTCGTGTGAAAGATATTACTGCCATTCTTTATCCAGATGATTCAACAATTGAAGGTAAAAAATTGCGTTTGGTTCAAGAGTACTTCATGACAAGTGCCGGTCTCCAAACAATCATCAAATCTTACCTCAAGATGGGCTTGCCATTGAAAGATATCCACGAAAAAGTATCTGTTCACATCAATGATACCCACCCTGCGGTTGCACTAGCTGAATTTATGCGTCTTCTCCTTGATGAATATGGTCTTTCATGGGAAGATGCTTGGAATGCGACTGTTAAGACTATGAGCTACACTAACCACACTATTCTTCAAGAAGCCCTTGAAAAATGGGATCAACAGCTCTTCAAACGTGTCCTTCCACGTGTTTACCAAATCATCTTGGAAATCGACAACCGTTACATTGCTGAAATGGCTGGACGTGGTATTGCTGCGGATGTTATCGAACGTACTCGTATCGTTAAGGATGGTCAAGTTCATATGGCTAACTTGGCTATCATCGGTGGTCACTCAGTTAACGGGGTTGCCAAACTTCATACCGAACTTCTTAAAGAAGATACACTTCACGATTTCTATACTATTTATCCTGAAAAATTCAATAACAAGACAAATGGTATCGTTCAACGTCGTTGGACACAAATTGCAGCTCCTGAACTTTCAGCAGCCATTGATGACGTGATTGGTGATGGTTGGCGTAACGACATCCATGAGCTTGAAAATCTTACAACTTACTTGGATGACAAGGAAGTCTTGAACCAGTTCTATCAAGTTAAGAAGACTGCTAAACAACGTTTGGCAGACTACATCAAGAAACAACAGGCGTAGAAGTGTCTACAGATGCTATCTTTGATGTTCAAGTGAAACGTCTTCACGCTTACAAACGTCAATTGCTTAACCTTCTCCACATCATCAAACTTTATTGGGATCTGAAAGATAATCCAGATAAAGACATGGTACCTCGTGTATTCATCTTTGGTGCCAAAGCTGCCCCTGGTTATCACTTCGCTAAATCTGTTATCAAACTTATCAACGAAGTTGCCAATCTTGTTAACAATGATGAAAGCCTCCAAGGAAAACTTAAAGTGGTCTTCCTTGAAAACTACCGTGTCAGCCTTGCGGAACTTATCATTCCAGCAGCAGATGTCTCTGAACAAATCTCATTGGCTTCTAAAGAAGCATCTGGTACCTCAAACATGAAATTCATGATGACTGGTGCTGTTACCTTGGCAACACTTGACGGTGCCAACATTGAAATCAAGGACGAAGTAAGCGATGAGAATGTTGTTATCTTCGGTATGGACAAGGACGAAGTTTATGAACACTATGCACGTCACGATTACTACTCTCGTGCAGTTTATGAAAATAACACAGTCATTCGTCGTGTCGTCGATACTTTTGTTAACGGTACGATTCCAAATGCTCAAGCTGAAGGTACTGAAATTTACGAAGCCCTCATCACCCACAACGATGAGTACTTCCTCTTGGAAGACTTCGCTGCTTATGTAGAAGCTCAAGAGAAAATTGATGCACTTTATCGTGATCATGACAAGTGGGCACGTATGAGCTTGGCTAATATTGCTAAATCTCATAAATTCACTTCGGATGATACGATTACAGAGTATGCTAAAGAAATTTGGGAATTGAAAAAATAGGCGATAGCTTATGAATCACAAAAAAGATAGCGACTAGAAATGGTCGTTGTCTTTTATTTTTTTAAGAAGAGAGATGACTGAGACAGATAAGCAGCATTTAGAGTGTCTGTTACAGTAGGAGTTTGTCCCTAGCTTAATCCAAGCCCTTAAAACTTGCACTTACTTATCAAGATGTTATAATGACCTATAGGTATAAGCATCAGAAAAAGGGGGAAAATTTATGGCTTTACGCAGCCAATTAATTACCAAAGAGTTTCCAGAATTAGATAGGGTAGAGCGCTTAAATAACGAGGCCTTTCCAGAAGAAGAACGTATTCCATTAAGTGAGTTTTTACAATTGGATGGTCATGATGATTATCATTTCTTTGCCTTTTATGACGAGGATGATTTTGTTGGATTTGCCTCAGTTCTCTACAATGCCAAAGTTTTTTATGTGAGCTTCTTCGCCATCGTACCTCAAATGAGGAGTCATGGCTACGGAAGTGAGATTATTGATAAACTGGTGGACTTTATGGACCATCACGTTCTATGGTCTTGGAAGTAGAGCGCTTGGATGAACCTAATGACAATCCTGAGCAACGTGCGGCGCGTTGGGATTTCTATAAGCGTAATGGTTTTAAGACTTCCAATGCCTTCTTGGAATATGAGGGCTTGAGTTTTGAAATTCTCTATCGCGGCGATCACTTTGACGAAAAAGCCTACAGAGACATATTCCACAAACTTCAGGAAAATGCTTATTTTGATTTTAGTATTAAACATCGTCGCTTGAGCGATTTATAAACTATCCATTCAAACAGGTCTTAGTCGGCCTGTTTTTCATTTGTTTTTAACGTTTGCCAATCGTTTTCAGAATATTTTGCCCTCCTATGCTATAATGGAAGTACTATGAAGAAAGTAATTTTACAGTATCTGGCAAGTGCCCTGGCTGTAATCCTCATACTTGGTCTTGTGGTTTTCAATCGACAGCGAAATGACTCTTTGGTAAAGAAGGTCAAAGACCCTGAGATTTCCTATATCTATCAAGATTCTTTGGAAAATATAGATAGACTGGCACTTAGTCAGGCTGGGGTTATCCAATCCTATCAACTCGATGCTTTGTCTGTTAGGAAGGAAGATGGGAAGATTCACCTCGTTCTCCATATCAATCATTCCTATGATATGCAGGTAAATCTTGTCCTAAAGGCAGATATCTACGGTGATTTATCTGTGGTTGAAGCGACGCCATCGAAGGCTTTAAAGCTGGCCTTGGAGGACGCGTCTTATCAAAAACGATTGACCTTGATTTCACAAAAAGCAGACGCGATTATGACTCGTGACCACTGGGATCAGGGCATTAAGCCGGCCTATGTGGCTCAGGTCAGAAGTAAGATGAAAAAGACTTCCTTGACCCAGTTAGATAAGGTTTTACAGGACATTGACCAAGAAAGTAAGGAAGTGGGCTCAGATACCTATACGTCCTTTTTCCAAGCTTCTCAACTCCCTAATCATGACAAGCTCAATTTGGTTATGGAGCACATGCAGGTTTATGTGGACAAGTACCAGTTCCTCCAGTTAGGGAAGTCAGGTTATAAATTTTCTAAGAAGCTAGAGCCAACCAGTCCTTTTTATAGTTACTTCCGTGAGGCTATTATGGAGACCTATCAGACGGATTTAGGCTTGGGGTGGATGACTTAGGTATCAAGCTCCACCTTTTTAGGTCTTGGATTGATAAGCAGTCTATGGATTATATTAGGAGCAACTACAAGGGTAAGACAGACTTGGATAAGCTACTGGCCTACAGCAAGGACAAGAACATTCATCTGGATTACACAACAGGTGCTTCCTACCATAATCGAAGCTTGGGAGACTTTACCTATCCGCAGAACATGAAAATTCAGCTACCTCAGACCAGTGTCATTGGCCCTTATGGAGTTAGCAATTCCCGTTTTATTGAGTTTATTGTCAATATGGATACGGGGAGGTTTGTTTCTGAGTGGAATGTCTACAAGAAAAGGAAAGACGGTAGCATCGACTCTAATCCTAAGCATTATAAGATTGAAGCTGGCGCTGACATTGCCGATACGGATTCTGCTAACTATGGGCTGTCTAAGGGCTTGAATGCTGACCTACCAGCCTATCTCAATAATAGCCATACCTATCTCGACGTTCGTCATCCTGCTGACAATGCGATTAGACGCAAGATGGTTAGGAAGTGGAAAAATCCCAAGAATGTCTTAAATGGTGGGCGCTATGCTGATATTGTTAAAAAAAGGAGGCTTGAAAGACCTTGAAACATGGAGACAAGTTAAAGCTGAAGACCGGCTCCAGGTCTACAATGCTTACCTTGATTATATTCGCTCTCATCTTGTGCTTAATGGGTTTGACAGCTTTTACCAAGAAACCTACAAGCCCCAAGGTGGAGACAAAAAAGACTGAAACCCTTGATAGTGTTCTTGTCGCTAAAAATTTCTATCGTGTAAGGGATGCCTATGCCATCAAGCTCTACGGGCAGGATGAGGGGATGTCCTTTGATGTGTCTGGCCAAAGACTTTTTGGATCAAACATTGCTATTAAGGATGGCCTATTATTTGGCTCAAGTCTTGGAGATTTGACCATTGAGGCTTATTTTCAAGGAGAGGTGTCCTACCTTTTAGAGGCGACCCAGAAGCTCCCAGTGGACAAAAATCGCATAAAAGCTAATCACTATAGTCAGGACATTGTTCTGAATAAGGTTTGGACTAGTTTGGAAGGCCAAGAAACCTCCAACAGTATCATAACTCAGTTTCAGGATAAGACCCTACTCAAGTTGCGGATTAGCTACAACAAAGAGTTTCTTCCCACAAAGATTCAAGGTTTCTACAATAGTCAAAACTTGAATGGCTGGCGGGACCTCTTTTACATAGATTATCCTTACAGTAATCAGGAAGCCTTCAATCAGGCTCAAGATGCCTATATACAACATATCCAGTACATGGAAACGCATCCTGAGGAAGAAGCAGGAGAGTTTGGTTAATAAAACAAAATCACCTTTATCTCGAGATAAAGGTGATTTGTTTGCTCCTAAGATTTAAGTTTTAGTTTTGATTTGTGGCAACTTCTGGAAAAAGCTTGTCTAAGATTTTAGGAGTGATAGCTTGTCCAGGTCCTTCAGCACAGTAGGTGTGCATATACATAGAAGGGTTAAAGTTGAGCTCGATGCAGGTACAATGAGGGTTTTCTTTGCTAGCAGGTTGGGTTTTATCTGGAATAATGAGGTCAACCCCACAAGCCCAGGCTCCCATACTAGTTGCCATAGCTGCAGCTAGTTCTTGGTAAGAGGAATCCATGGTCTCAGTGACATCAATAGAGTCACCACCCGTAGAAATGTTTGAGTTACGACGTAGATTGACCTTTTTCCCTTCTGGGAGAATATCATCAGGGGTATAACCCTGTTGCGTTAACATCAGTTGTTCAATGTCTCCTAGCGCAATGATTTCAAGTGGTGAGCGGTGATCACGTCCTCGAAATGGATTGGCATTTTTCTGAGCGACCAATTCACGAATGGTGTGTTTGCCATCACCAACAACATTGGCAGCGACACGAAGGAGGACAGCCTCACAACGTCCATCCAAGATAAAGAAACGGTATTCGGTTCCTGGGATAAATTCTTCAACAAGAACAGCTGTATCTTCTGCAAAGGCAATCTCTAGGGCTTTCTTATAGTTATCAAGGCTGGCAGGCTCTTGGAAAATGGAAATGCCCAGACCAAAGTTGGTTGATTTTGGTTTAACCACAATTTGCTTGTCCTTGATAAGAGGATAGTAGGCTAGACCTTGTTCTAGACTGGTAAATTCGTCGCCAGCAGGGACAGGGAAGCCAGCATCAGCCAGGATTTTTTTGGTCACGGTTTTATTAGCCATGGCAAGAGGTACTACATAGTTGTCTTTTGAGGTCATGTTACCATTTTTGACGTACTCAACATGATCTTTATGCCAGAGTTTAAGGAACTGATCCTGCTCATCTAGGATTTCAAAATGAATCCCTTTGGATGGCATCAAAGAGTAGCATCTGAGTAGAAAGTTCCATCTCCTCATAACCCTTAAGAGCATAGTGGGCAGTCCAGTCGTAATCATGATAGGCAAGAGCCTTGTCAAGAGCAAAGTCAGCAAGGGACTTGTCTTTGATATGAGGTAAGAGTTGGGCTGCTAGTGTCTGGCTAGGATCAGCAAAGGCATCTTTAACTTGCTTGACCAAATCTTGATGATAGTCACCTAGGCCAAAATGTTGCACCAGTTGGTCCAGAGCCGTCGTAATGTTTTGAGTTTCAGTTTCAGATGGTAGAGGCTCTAAAGGATGAGAGAGGGCGATTTTTTCATTCAGCACGTGACCTTGAGCAAGAGACTGATCGACATTTTCAGAGGCATCCATCCAGAGGAAGGCTAGAAGGAGTAGGTGTACGGTATCCATGGTAGTTTGGCTAATACCGATACGCTCAAAGGGGTTGAGGTCGAAGTTACGGAATTCCAGATAGGTGATTCCCTTGTCAAGGAAGGAACGATTAACCTTTTGTCCACGGAAACGAACAGCTGAGTAGAATTCCTTCTCTGCAATCAAATCTCCTTGTTCGATATAGTTTTCGATGGCAGAGACATAATCTTCTAGGCTTGCAAAAGATACTTGGATTTCTTCCTTATTGACATAACCATGGTCACTGTTACGGAAGGAACGCACGGGTTCTGGCACTTCTTGGTCGAAGAAGCCTTGCTCAGCAACAGGTGCAGCACCAAAGAGATAGGTAATCACCCAACGGTAGCGCAAATAGTTCTGAGCCAGCTTAAGATAGAGGGCGTTCTTGAAAGCAATCATATCAGTCTGGTTACTTTCTTTGAATAGGGCCTCAACCAAATCTTTCCCTAGTTCCATATTATAGTGGATACCTGAGATAGCTTGTAGTTTGGTTCCGTATTTTTCAGCCAAGTAGTTGCGATAATGGCGTTCGAATTCATTTTCCAGTTGAGCAACTTGGATTTCTTGGGCCTTGATACGAGGTGGCATGGACAAGGGCCAGAGAAGTTCATCTTTACTGATGGAACGTCCAGCTACATCGGTAATGGCTCCAAGAAAACGTCGGGCCTCAGTGGTAGATTTAGCAACTGGTGTGATGAGCTCCATTTGAAACTCACAAAAATCTGTTTGAATATAAGGGTGGAAACTTCGAGCTCCTAGGCAGGAAGGGTGAGGCGTATGTGCTAATTTTCCCTGTCTATCGACACGAAGACTTTCGCGTTCAATTCCAAAGTTAGCTTGAAGGATAGGGCTGGTAGGCTCCAGCTTTTGAAGCAGTTGATTTATAGTCATAGAGTCACCTTTTCATCTAATGTTAGTGTTAGTCTATTATAAATAGGAACAGAAAACAAATTTCTGCTACGTTTGGCTATAATTTACGAACATTTATGATAAGTTTGTGAAAAATGAGCAGGTTTTAGAACGATATTTTTATCAAACATCGTAAAATGCTTACAAATGTTAGTGAAATGACATTGTACTTGCAATTTTACTCAATTTAACCTATACTAATGACATATATATGAGAACGAAAAAATCCCTAGGGTCTGCCCTCAGGGGCTTTTGTATGCTCTCAAAAGGGTATGACCGTTCTTTTATAGATAAATGATAAGCATAAGACTGTTAGTTTTAAGCTTTGCTCTGCCTAGAGTAGACGATATTTCGCCGTGGTCGAGACCATTCTGAACCTATTTGCACTTATTTGAAGCTGCTCACAATTCGACAGTTCGCTCTGCTCAGGAACGATGCTTTCACCGTGATAGATTACAAAATTGGTGTATATCTATCAATGCATGAAACACGCTCTGCATAGAACAGGCGATATTTTTCGCCGTGGCAATAGTTATCTAAATTTGCTCAGTCTTGCTGCAAACAGAGTAAGATACTAACAGTTCGCTCTGCTCAGGCGCGATGCTTTCGCCGTGATGATATTCCTATAACTGCAGAGCGGTTATAGGAAGCGGAGTTATCGAGACTTTGGCTCGATAACTAGTCATGGAACGACTGCGTCGGTCGCTGACGTCCGCCATCACTTAAGAAAGCATCAAAAAAGAAAAAGAATAAAAAACGGAGGTAATTATGTTTCAAACCCTGATCGCCCAGATAAAGGAATACAAGAAACCCTCAATCCTAGCGTCCCTCTTCATGACGCTAGAAGTCATGTTTGAGATTTCCATTCCCTTTGTCATGGCCAATCTTTTGGACAAAGGTGTCCAGCAATCTAACATGTCTAACATTTGGCTCTATGGTGGCCTCATGTTGGTCTGTGCCTTCCTGTCGCTTTTCTGTGGGACGCAGTCGGCACGCTATGCGGCCTTTGCTTCTGCTGGATTTGCCAAGAATCTACGTCAAGCCATTTTCAAAAAGGTTCAAACCTTCTCTTTTGAAAATATCGATAAGTTCTCAGCTGGTGGTTTGGTAACACGTATGATGACTGATGTTACCAACGTGCAGAACTCTTACCAGATGATTATCCGCATCTGTGTGCGCGCACCACTTAATCTGATCTTTGCCATTGCAGCAAGTTTCCTGATTAATGGCGAAATGGCTTGGATTTTCGTTGGTGTGACACTCTTCCTTGGTCTGGTTTTGGCTATTATTACCAAAATCGTTTACCCTCTCTTTACTCAAGTGTTTGAGGCTTATGACAACCTCAACAACAGTATCAAGGAAATATCACCAACATGCGTGTGGTGAAATCCTATGTTAAAGAGAAAGAAGAGACGGACAAATTCAAGAAGGCCTCACGTCGTATTTACAAGATGTTCATGCGTGCCATTCGTGTGGTTGTCATGTCTAACCCAGCCATGATGTTGTCTATGTACGCATCATTCCTCATGATTTCTTGGTTTGGAGCTCATCTTATCGTTATCGGCAAGCTATCTACAGGTGAATTGACTTCCATGTTCAGTTACACCATGACTATCCTAATCTCACTCATGATGTTCATGATGATCTTTGTCATGTTGTCTATCTCTATGGCCTCTGTAGAGCGTATCAATGAAGTGCTTAATACTGAATCAACCATTGTTTCACCTGAAAATGGCTTGACAGAAGTCGCAGATGGTTCTATCAGTTTTGATCATGTGGATTTCTCATACACAGATGAAAATGGTGATAAGACCCATGTTCTCAAAGATATTACGCTTGATATTAAGTCTGGTGAGGTTATCGGTATTCTTGGTGGAACAGGTTCTGGTAAATCAAGTTTGGTTCAGCTCATTCCTCGTCTTTATGATGTGGAAGCCGGTCAAGTTAAGGTTGCAGGCCACGATGTTAAGAATTATGATTTGGATAGCTTGCGTAAGCAAGTTGCCATGGTGCTTCAAACCAACGTCCTTTTCTCAGGAACCATTAAGGAAAATATGCGTTGGGGAAATAAACAGGCGACAGATGAGGAAATCATTGAAGCTTGTAAGATTGCCCAAGCTGATGAATTTATCCAAGAGTTTAAGGATGGCTATGACACCAAGATTGAACGTGGTGGAGCCAATGTCTCAGGAGGACAACGTCAACGTCTCTGTATTGCACGTGCCCTCCTCATGAATCCAAAAATCTTGATTCTTGATGATTCAACATCAGCGGTTGATACCAAGACAGATAGTTTGATTCGTCAAGGTTTGGCATCAAGTCTTAAGGACACCACTAAGATTATCATTGGTCAACGTATTTCATCCATCCAAGATGCAGATCGCATCGTTGTTATGGATGATGGCCGTATCGATGCTATTGGTACCCACGATGAATTGGTGGCTAACAATGCCATTTATCGTGACGTCTACAAGATGCAAACACAAGGGAAAGGAGTAGCAGATGCAGAATAAGAAAAAAGCTAATTGGGGCTCTCTAGCACGTCTTCTACGCTTTTTGTGGCAAGACTACAAACTTTCGCTTTCTATCGCCTTTGTCCTTATTGTGGTTGCTTCCTTGGCAACGGTCAATTTGACGGCTTCTATTCAGTCCTTGGTTGACGTTTATGTTCAACCCATGCTCAAATCTGGTAGCCATGACTTTGGTCCGCTTTTACATTTCTTGACTTCAGTGGCTGTCTTCTGTCTTATCGGTGTGATTGCCAACTATGTGTCATCACTCCTCATGGCGACGATTTCGCAAGATTCTCTGCGTTCCCTTCGTAATCAGCTCTTTGCTCGCATGCAAAAGCTCCCTGTTCGCTACTTTGACACTCACCAACACGGTGACATCATGTCTATCTACACCAACGACATCGATGCCCTCCGTCAGGCTGTTGAGCAGTCTATTCCACAGTTGTTACAAACAGCTATTACCCTTATCGGGGTGACTGTAACCATGCTTACGGTTAGTCCTCTCCTCTTTATCGTGGTCCTAGTCATGGTAGGCATCATGTTTATGGTCATCAAAAATGTATCAGCTAAATCAGGCCGTTACTTCGGTGAACAACAAAAGAATTTAGGGATTGAGAATGGTTTCATCGAGGAAATGATGTCAGGGCAAAAAGTGGTCAAGGCCTTTGTCCACGAAGAAGAGAGCATGGCTGATTTTGACAAGATTAACGAGCAACTCTTTGAATCTTCTTACTTGGCCAACCGCTATGCCAATGTTCTCATGCCAATTCTTGGGAAACTTAGGAAATGTTTCCTTTGTTTTGACCGCCTTGGTTGGTGGACTCTTTGCCCTTAATGGTGTTGGTGGTTTGACTATCGGTGGTCTCATGGCCTTTCTCCAATTGAACCGTTCTTTCAACGGTCCTATTACTCAGGTCTCTCAACAACTGAACTTTGTTCTTATGGCACTTGCTGGTGCTGACCGTATCTTTGACCTCTTGGATGAGCCAGAAGAAGTTGACCAAGGTAAGGTCACTTTGGTTAACTACGAATTGGTAGATGGTCAAATGGTTGTGACAGACAAGAAAACCAATCTTTGGGCTTGGAAACACCCACGTCCAAATGGTGACTACGAATTGGTCGAGTTGGTCGGAAATGTGGTCTTTTCAAGACGTTGATTTCTCTTACGATGGTAAGAAACAAATCCTTCATGACGTTAATCTCTATGCAGACAAGGGGCAAAAGGTAGCCTTTGTGGGTGCGACAGGTGCTGGTAAGACGACGATTACCAACTTGATTAACCGTTTCTACGATATCCAATCTGGTGTGATTACCTATGATGGTATTGATGTCAAGTTAATCGAGAAAGATTCTCTTCGTCGCTCACTTGGTATCGTGCTTCAAGATACCCATCTCTTCACAGGGACTATCGCTGAAAATATTGCCTATGGTCGTGCCGATGCGACGCGAGAGGAAATTCTTGAAGCTGCCCGTATTGCTAATGTGGATTCCTTTGTGCAACACTTGGATAATGGGTATGACACTGTTCTGACAGATGACGGTGCAGGCTTGTCCAATGGGCAACGTCAGCTTATTGCCATTGCGCGTGCTGCCCTTGCCAATGCACCGGTTCTTATCCTTGACGAGGCGACATCCTCTATTGACTCTCGTACCGAAAAAATGGTGCAAGAGGGGATGGACCGACTTATGGAAGGACGTACGGTCTTCGTTATTGCCCACCGTCTTTCAACCATCGTCAATTCTGACGTCATCATGGTTATGGATCACGGACGTATCATTGAACGTGGTGACCACGACAGCCTTATGGAACAAGGTGGTACCTACTACCGACTCTATACTGGTGGTCTGGAAATTGATTAAGACTAAAAAAACTCAGGTTTTGCCTGAGTTTTTTTGCATCTGAAGAAAAGGTTTCTTTTGAGACTTTTCTTGCAAAAACGATAGATTTGAGATCTTAAATCTCAACTTCTTCTAAACCATGTGAGTCTAGGCGATAGAGCTTTTGGCAGACTTGTCTGAGGTAGTTGACATCATGTGATACCGTGAGAATTGCCCCTGGATAGTTCTCGAAGAGCTGTCGAACTTGGGGCTGTGAGGTGGGTGAAAAATTTCTGGTTGGTTCATCTAAGATAAGGAGCTGAGGGCTTTCTAAGACCAGGTGCAGTAGGAGTAGTTTTCCTTTTTGTCCTCCAGATAAATCAGAGATTGCATGGTTCATTTCATCATGACTAAAGTTAAGGTTAGCGAGATGGGAATTTATAACTTCTCGTTCAGACTTGTCGCCAGTCTTACTCAAAAACGCTATTGGAGACAAGTCCAGTGGCAAGATAGCATCATAACGCTGAGGCATGTAGCCAATGGTCAGGTCGGTCTTCTGGCTAAGTTTTTGGTAGAGATAGTGTAAGAGAGTGGATTTCCCACAGCCGTTATCTCCCACAATACCAATTTTTTCCTGACCTTTCAAAGAAAGTTTGAGATGGTTAATGGTCAGGTGGGGAGCGATATTTACCTGCTTTTCATCCAGATTTAAGAGATATTTCCCCTGAGGTAGAGGGTCAATATGAGAAAAGAAAAGTTCAATACTGTCTTCTTTATCAGGCATCTGTGTCATATCTTGGGCAAGGCGGTCGTAGCGTTTTTCTTGTGAGAGGACTGCTTTCATCTTTTTAGCAAGCAATCGTCCTTGCGTGCTGTCATGCGTATTTCGTAGGGTGGTTTGGACATTTTGTTTGATACGGCGATGCTTGGCCATGGCTTTGTCATAGGCTTTTTTCTCGGTTTTGGCTTGCTGCATCTGTTGTTGGAAGGTATCAGTGCGTTGTTGACTATAGTTATCATAGTTGAGGTGCTCCACACTGGTCCTTGCCTGTAGACGACGTTTAAGCAGCTCCAGATGGATAATGGTATCTGCTGTCTTGCTTAATAGGTCCTCGTCATGTGAGATATAGACGATCGTTTTATTAGAGTGCTTGATGAGTCTTTTAACCAAGTCATAGTAGTCAAGTCCATATCATTTGAGGGCTCATCAAGAAAAATGATGTCGTGGGGACGAGCTAATTCTCGGATGAGTTGAATTTTGAGTTTTTCACCACCTGACAGAGTGGAGATAAGCTGACTGCTAGCAAAACGCTCACTATCAAAATGAAGTTCATCAGCCAGACGATAGAGGGTAGCATAGTCTAGGTCATAAGTGTCCTCAAAGAAGTAGTCGTTAAGGGTTAGAGATTGCAAGTTATCCGAAATTTGCTGGGGAATATAGACCTGTGGGCTATCTGTTTTGTTAATAGTTCCCCCGTAAGACAGATGGTCAAAATGTGCTATAGGATTGACCAGAAGGGCAAGGAGACTAGATTTTCCATTGCCTTCTTCCCCAATGATGGCGACTTTTTCGCCTGTAGCTATCGTTAGATTTAAGTCATGAACGAGTTCACGCAAATCCTTGGTATGTGTTATGGTTAGGTGTTGAATCTGTATCATAGGACCTCCTAGGTCTGAGTGCTTGTAGATATTGTTTCATGGGAAGTAGGTTTTTACTTCAAACAATATCAAAGGTCAAAAAATAGTCCCACCTTATAAGATAGAACTGTCATGAATCTAGCTAAAAAGCTCTCTAGGAGATAGTGATGGTGTGGACGCAAAAAAGCGCGGATACCATCAACAAGTTTTCTACAGAAAAAGAGCGCAAAAAAGACATGAAAACAATCTATCAAATAAAGCAGGTTTATTGTGAATAGACTTAGTTGTTCATGTCTCCGTTTACCTCCGAATGTTACTTGCCTTGATTGTACG